>OLNZ01000332.1_pt1 | contig 50638 bp, 45 predicted proteins | sample 1672981 | NCBI WGS metagenome assembly OLNZ01 (sample SAMEA3136743, study PRJEB25190) | human gut metagenome | biome: human gut; feature: human-associated habitat; material: faeces | place: Austria | collected 2013 | reverse complement strand
GAACCTTGAAATGACGGAGTCAGAGTCCGTTGCCTTACCGTTTGGCGATAGCCCTTTGTTGTGTCAACAATGGGTATTCTACATGAAAACATTCCATTCGTCAAGCACTTTTTCGATTTTTTTTCGATTTTTTGCAAAAAGTTTTTACAGGTCATCAAAAAACCTTGATTGTACCGTTCAAATCTGCAAATTCAATGGTCTCTTCCCACATCAGCTTTGCCTTTCCACTGGTGGAATCCGTAAGTTTCTTTTCTAATTCCAGACACTGTTCTAACGGTACTGCTGCATCCAGCTCCACACCTTCTGCATATTCGGTATCCATAATCGTAACGCCCTGTTCTGCTAGAAGATACTGTATCTTGCCAAGTCCTGTATAATCCGTACTTATCTTAAGACGCTTTCCCGGTCTCTTTTCAATGATGGTACAATTCTTTAAGCCCTCCTGTACAGCACCCTGATAAGCACGCACCAGTCCACCGGTTCCCAGAAGTGTTCCACCAAAATACCGGGTTACTACTACCACTACATCCCGGATGCCCTCCCGTAAAAGTACGTCTAACATCGGACGGCCTGCTGTGCCGGAAGGTTCTCCGTCATCCGAGCAGCGGGTCAGCTCCTGATTTCTTCCTATTATAAATGCGGAGCAGTTATGTCTTGCATCCCAGTATTTTTTCTTCATAGCATTGATATATGCTACCGCTTCCTCTTCTGTGGTAACTGGTGCAATATTTGCAATAAACCGCGATTTTTTCTCTTCAATCTCACCACTGCCGCCTTCATATATTACTTTTCCGTTTGAAACTTCTGACATATTGCATTGCTCCTGCCTCTTTTTTCGTTTCCTTATTGTAGCATGATTTCCATTTTTCCTGCAAGGAAACCTTAAGAATTTCTTATCAAAACCTTGCGTTTTTACTTTTTTCTTTATTATATGGTATCTTTTTGCTATAATAAGAAAATAATGTTATTAATCCAAAGGAGGCACATTATGAATTATGGAAAGAAGAGTACCGCCAGGAAGGAAAAAGAGCTCACTTCCAAAGGTACTATGGTCCGTAAGAAGTTTTCCGTAATTTTCTGCAAGACTCTACTGATCTGCTTTTTCTTAGCAGCTGTCGTCGGTATTTGTGCAGGAATCGGAATCTTCAAAGGAATCATTGATTCTGCACCAGATATAGATGATATTGATGCAAGTCCTACCGGACAGCTCTCTACCGTTCTTGACGATGAGGGTAATGAAATTGCCACTCTGGTTACTTCCGGTACAAATCGTGACCCGGTAACCATTGACAAGATGCCGATTAATCTTCAGCATGCATTCGTAGCCATCGAAGATGAACGTTTTTACGATCACAACGGAATTGATATCAAAGGAATCATCCGTGCCGGCTTCAAAGGCATTGCATCCGGTTTTCATTTTCATCAGGGAGCCAGCACAATTACACAGCAGCTTCTGAAAAACAACGTCTTCACCGACTGGACAAGCGAAGACAGTATGGCTGATAAGTTTGAGCGTAAAATACAGGAACAGTATCTGGCTATACAGCTTGAAAAAAGAGAATCTAAGAACTGGATTCTGGAAAATTACTTAAACACCATTAACCTTGGTCAGAATACCCTTGGTGTCCAGGCTGCATCCAAACGATATTTTAACAAAGATGTATCTGACTTAACACTTTCTGAGTGTGCAGTAATTGCAGCGATTACCAAGAGTCCGACAAAGTATAATCCGATTACTAACCCAGACAACAACGCATCCCGCCGTAAAGAGGTCTTAGACAATATGTTAGACCAGGGTTATATTTCGCAGGAAGAACACGACGAAGCATTAGAAGATAATGTCTACGACCGTATTCAGATTGTAGATAACAGCACTTCTTCTACTGCAAATGTCAACTCCTACTTTGTGGATACCCTTACCGACCAGGTAATGGATGACTTAATCAATGAATTAGGTTATACCGAGACACAGGCTTTCAATGCACTCTATGGTGGTGGTCTTACCATTTACTCCACCCAGAATACTAATCTCCAGCAGATTTGTGATGATGAAGTCAATAACTTAGATAACTACAATGGTCAGGTGGAATATTCTTTCTCCTACCGTCTTTCCATCCAGAAAGCCGATGGTACACTGCAGAATTACAGTGAACAGACCATGCTCACCTACTATCGTGAAAAAACCGGTAATAACAACTACAACATCAACTTCAGTTCCAAAGAAGATGCCCAGGCTGCCATTGACCAGTATAAAGCAGATATTATGGAAGAGGGAGATACCATCCGGGGCAGCGGCGAATCCGTTACCTTTACGATTCAGCCACAGGCTTCCCTTACACTGATGGATCAGGCTACCGGTGAAGTGAAAGCATTAGTTGGTGGCCGTGGTGATAAAACCGCAAACAAAACCTTAAACCGGGCTTCTGATACCACCAGACAGCCGGGTTCCACCTTCAAGATTTTAGCTGCTTATGCACCTGCTCTTGACAGTGGCGGAATGACCTTAGCTTCTGTAGAAGATGATGCTCCTTATTCTTATACCAATGGACGTTCTCTTCGTAACTACGATAGCCAGTATCGCGGATTTACTACTTTAAGAGAAGCAATCTGCCACTCCATCAATATTGTAACAGTTAAGACCCTCACCGATATCAGTACCGATTTAGGTTACAGTTATTTACAGAATTTTGGATTTACCACCTTAGATGCTGAACATGATAATAATCAGGCTCTCTGCCTTGGAGGTATCTATAAAGGTGTTACCAATTTAGAATTAACTGCCGCCTATGCGACCGTTGCAAATGGCGGTACTTATACCAAACCAAGATTCTATACCAAGATTTTAGACCATGACGGAAATGTTTTAATTGACAATACTCCGCAGACCCATACTGTATTAAAGGACACCACTGCATGGCTCTTAACCAATGCCATGGAAGATGTTGTTACCTCCGGTACCGGTACAATCGTTAACTTCGGTTCTATGCCGATTGCCGGTAAAACAGGTACTACAACCTCTGACCGCGATGCTCTTTTCGTAGGATACACACCATATTATACCTGTGGTGTATGGGGCGGATATGATGATAACAGCGAACTTTCCAGCACCAGATATCCAAAGTTAATCTGGAAAGCAGTTATGTCCCGTGTTCATGAAAATCTGGAATATAAAGACTTTACTATGCCAAGCGGAATTACTTCTGCTGTCGTATGTAAGAAATCCGGCAAACTTGCCGTAGAAGGTTTATGTGACTGTGATCCGCGTGGCAGCATGGTTGAAACAGAATATTTTGCAACCGGCACAGTTCCAACAGAAGTATGTGACCATCATGTCAGTGCAACAATCTGTACTTCCTCCGGAATGCTTGCAAATGAATATTGTCCGGAAGAAACAAAACAGACCGGTATCTATATCGTTGGCGGTTCTGAAGGTACGGATGATTCTCCATATCTTATGACAGATGAATTATCCAACAGCACCTGTAACGTACACACTTCAAGTTCCGTTACACAGCCTTCCACCCCATCTACTAATACAACAGATACCTCTAATCCAACCAGTGGAAGTCTTACTGGTGGTGGGGATAATACTACACCAGATCATGGTAATACCGGAACCGGAACCAGTACAAATACCGGTGGTGATACCGGAACCAATGGTGGTACAGGAACCGGTGGTGGTACAGGAACCGGCGGCAGTACAGGAACCGGCAGTGGCACAGGAACCGGCGGTGGAAGTTCCGGTACCGGCTCTGATGGAAACACTACGAATTAACCAAATTATTATTCTATAATCAGACACCTATAGAAGCTGCCAAAGGCAGCTTCTATTTTTTCTATCTGATGCCGGGAACAGACAACAACAAAAGCCCTGACATACGCCAGGACTTTCGTTGTTGATGTATATACTACTAAGGGGATTAGATAATTACTAACCTAATCACAATTAGATTAGTACGTGATTAGTGAAGTTCTCTTGTTACAAAATCCGGGTAAGCTGACTCTAAGCCATGCTCAGTAGAATCCAGACCTTCTAACTCTTCTTCTTTTGATACTCTAAGACCAATTGTCTTCTTTAATACGATAAATACAATGCTCATGGTTACAATTACCCAGCCTGCGATACATACGACACCAAGTGCCTGAATAGCCAGATGATGAACTCCGCCACCATAGAAGAGGCCATCTGTATAATCGAAGAGACCTACCATCAATGTTCCAAAAAGACCACAGACACCGTGTACGGATACAGCGCCAACCGGGTCATCTACTTTTAATTTGTCTTCTACAAAGTATACTGACATGGTACAAAGGATACCAGCTAAACCACCGATAACGAATGCACCTACTGCATCAACATTTGCACATCCTGCTGTAATTGCTACCAGACCTGCCAGGGAACCATTTAAGGACATGGACACATCCGGTTTACCATTCTTAATCCAGGTATAAATCATTGCTGTAACAGTTGCTGCTGCCGGTGCAATGGTTGTTGTTGCAAAAATCTGTGAAAGCTGTAAGGTATCAGTTGCTGCTGCACCATTAAATCCATACCAGCCAAACCAGAGAATAAATACTCCCAAAGCACCAATTAAAATGTTGTGACCCATAATAGGTCTTGATTTACCATCTTTGTCATATTTACCAATACGAGGTCCTAATAAAGCGGCTCCGATAAATGCGGTAATTCCACCTACCATATGAATACATGCAGAACCTGCGAAATCTGTAAATCCAAGGTCTGTAAGCCATGGAGTTCCGCCCCATACCCAGTGTGCTTCTACCGGATATACAATCAGGCTGATTACAAAACTGTAAATACAATATGTAATGAATTTGGTACGCTCTGCCATTGCTCCAGATACAATTGTTGCAGCTGTTGCACAAAATACCAGGTTAAATACGAAATTGGACCAGTCTGTTGTTCCAAAATTCTTCAATGGGTTTAAACCCCATCCCACAAATTTTCCATCACCACAAAGAATATTATATCCTAATAAATAAAATGCAACGGTACCAATACAGAAGTCCATCAGGTTCTTCATTGTAATATTACCTGTATTTTTTGATCTGGTAAAACCAGCCTCTACCATTGCAAATCCACATTGCATAAAAAATACTAACGCTGCTCCCATCAGGAACCAAACACTCATATCCATAATCATTTCCTCCTTTACCAAAATAAATATTAAAGTAAAAAAAATAGAGATATCAAACAAGGCTCTCTCCTTGTCTGCTTATCTCCTTCGATAATATTTATTTGCGATATTCATTTTTCAATATCCACAAGACAGTTTCCTATCTGTGCCTTACTCCTCTTTGCATCTTTTATAATGCTTTGTCACCATGTTCACCGGTACGGATACGAACGGCATCTTCTACATCATACACAAAGATTTTACCATCACCAAAGTTACCGGTATTAATCTCATCTACTACCTTATCAATTAATCCTGGTGCAACTTCATCTGAGACAACGGTCTCTACTTTGATTTTCGGAAGTAATGTTACATTATAAGATGCTCCACGGTAATTCTTGATAATACCCTTCTGATTACCATATCCCATGCTATTTACAATGTTTAAACCATTGACTTCACTGCTTTCTAAGACTGCTTTCAAGTCTTCAAGCTTTTCCGGTTTAATAATAATTTCCAGCTTTTTCATATCATCTCGTCCTCCTTCTTATTATTGTTCACAATTTATTCACCTGGCATTCAAAGATGATTCACTTTATCAACACGCTTTTTTCAAATTAGGCTGATATAGTATAGTCATAAGCAAAAGAAAAACATAACTTTAAATATTCTTTTTCATAATCTGCCAGGTAACTTAAGTTGCCTGGCATCCTCCCTTTTATACCTCTTTTTTCCGTCTGTTCTAAGGAGAATGCCCTGCAATTAAAGTTCTTTCTTATACTTCGAAGATTAAATCTCCATAAGATGGCATTGGCCATATATCTTTGTCAACAAGCATCTCTAACTTGTCAACCGGAGCTCTTAATGCATCCATTGTTGTTTTTACAACATCTCTGTAATATACAGCCTGATCTCTTCCCTCTTCCATTGTTCCACCTTTTTCTGTTACTTCTTCCAGTTTTGCCAAAGCAACCTTGGTCTCAGATAAGAGGTCAGATACTTCTGCCAGTAATTCTGTCTGGACACTGATGTCTGCATCACATACAGATTTTACAGCTGCTGCAGAAGTTGCAAGCTCTGTTGTATATTTGATAACTGCCGGGATAATCTGTTTTCCTGCAATATCAATCATAGCTTTTGCTTCGATGTTAATCTCTTTTGCGTAGGTCTCATATTCGATTTCTACACGGGAATCCAGCTCCGCTTTGGTAAATACACCAAAACGCTCGAATAAAGAAACTGCTTTTTCTGTATTCAGTGCCGGGATTGCATCTACCATGGACTTGATGTTTGGAAGTCCACGACGCTCTGCTTCCTCTACCCATTCATCAGAATATCCGTTTCCGTTGAATACGATTCTCTGATGCTCAGTTGCATATTTCTTAATCAGATCATGTACTGCCATATCGAAATCGTCTGCTTTTTCCAGTTCATCACACGCCTCAGAAAATGCTTCTGCTACGATTGTATTCAATACAACGTTAGGCTGTGCGATGGAATCCTGAGAACCAACCATACGGAACTCGAATTTATTTCCGGTAAATGCAAATGGTGAAGTTCTGTTACGGTCTGTTGCATCTTTCATGAAGTCAGGCAATGTCTTAACACCAGTCTCTAATTTAGAACCAGCTAAACTGTGTGTAGCTTCTCCGGTACAGATAAGCTGTGATAATACATCCTGTAACTGTTCTCCAAGATAGATAGAAACGATTGCTGGCGGTGCCTCGTTTGCGCCTAATCTGTGGTCGTTTCCAACGTCTGCTGCAGATTCACGAAGCAGATCTGCATGTTTATCTACTGCTTTTAAGATACAGGTAAGCACTAATAAGAACTGTACGTTCTCATGAGGTGTTTTGCCCGGCTCTAATAAGTTAATTCCATCATCTGTTGTGATAGACCAGTTGTTATGTTTTCCAGAACCATTGACACCTGCAAATGGCTTCTCATGAAGCAGACACTGCAAGCCATGACGACCGGCAACCTTCTTTAAGGTTTCCATTACTAACTGGTTGTGGTCTACTGCTACGTTTGCTTCGGAGTAGATTGGAGCTAACTCATGCTGTGCAGGAGCAACTTCGTTATGCTGTGTCTTTGCAGATACACCAAGTTTCCATAATTCTTTATTTACATCTCTCATGTATGCTGCAATTCTCTCACGGATGATTCCGAAGTAATGGTCATCCATTTCCTGTCCTTTTGGAGGCATTGCTCCAAATAAGGTACGTCCGGTAAAGATTAAATCTTTTCTCTTTAAATATTTTTCTCTGTCTACGATGAAATATTCCTGCTCCGGTCCAACGGAAGGAGTTACTTTCTTAGATGTTGTATTTCCAAATAATTTTAAAAGACGAAGAGACTGGGTATTAATCGCTTCCATAGAACGAAGTAACGGTGTCTTCTGGTCTAATGCTTCTCCTGTGTAAGAGCAGAAAGCGGTAGGAATGCAAAGAGTTGCTCCTGCTGCATCCTGTCTTACGAATGCCGGTGAAGTACAATCCCATGCTGTATATCCTCTTGCCTCAAAGGTTGCTCTTAATCCACCGGATGGGAAAGAAGATGCGTCTGGCTCACCTTTGATTAATTCCTTACCGGAAAAGCTCATTAAAACTTTACCGTTTGGCATTGGTGCTGTAATAAAGGAATCATGTTTCTCAGCGGTTACTCCTGTTAATGGCTGGAACCAGTGTGTATAATGGGTAGCTCCTTTTTCGATTGCCCACTCTTTCATCTCATGTGCCACTACGTCTGCTGTCTCGGGATCTAATTCTTTTCCCTCTTCGATTACTTCTCTTAACTTTTTGTAGGTCTTTTTCGGAAGACGTTCCTGCATTACTGCATCATTGAATACGTTCTCGCCGAAAATATCTGCTACATTGAAATATTCTGTCTCACTCATACTATACATCCTTTCTGCCTCTCACCATAAATCCCCTGAGAAATATGATTTTTATTTTCTGCAATCAATGTATGACTTCTCTCCTCCGGTAATTCCCCAGATATAGAAAAAAGGGCATTCCAATTCCTTTGGAACACCCTTGTTCGTCACGCACATTTCATCTGCTATATCTAAAATACATGAAACTTTCTAAAAAATCAAGTCAAAGTTTATATTTTTTTTATTTTTGATACATTCTACAAATTTGTGCAAAATAATATACATTTTTTGTCGATTTTATCAATCGCCGGTTTCGGAATCAGTTGCTACCAGGTGGTACTGCATACCCATTCTCATCTGCAACTACTTTTTCCGTACCCTCTTCTGTGCTTTTTAATGTACGCATTCCGTGGTTTCCAGCGCGGACTGCATCCAGATCCTCCTGCAGAATCTGGTTAATATCTGCGTCCTCTGCATGGGCAACCCGTTCTGACATCACCATGATAAGCTCTTCATTTAAGTTTCTTACCCAGCGTCCGTTGCTGTGATCTGAAGTCAGACTGTAGTTATTCTTTACCAAATCTGCATAAGCTGCTTCATCCACTTCATATGCTGCGTTATGTAAACCAAGAAGTCCAATCTTCACAATTTCATCCGGTGTATAATCCTCAAAATCAAAGGTATGCGGAATACGGCTGGCAAGACCGGAGTTCATCTGTAAGAACTCAGACATTTCCTTCGTATATCCGGCAAAGATAATAACCATATCTTTTCTGTGGTCTTCCATAAATTTTAAAATCTCATCGATGGCTTCCTTACCAAAATCATTTTCGCTGCCCTGACTCAGGGAATATGCCTCGTCAATGAAAAGGACGCCACCCAATGCTGACTCTAAAACTTCTCTTGTCTTCTTGGCTGTCTGACCGATATAGCCTGCCACCAGATCGCTTCTTGATACCTCAATAAATTTCTTCTGGCTGATAATTCCCTTCTGATAAAGAACCTCACCTACAATACGGGCTACCGTTGTCTTTCCGGTTCCCGGATTACCAAGGAATAAGGAATGCAGTGTGAAGTCACTGTTTTCCATGCCCTGTTCTTCTCTCCGGTGATTTAATTCTACCAATGAAATAAAGCGGTTTACCTGTTCCTTTACACCATTGATTCCAATCAGCTTCTGCAGACGTTCCAATGCATCCTCATCCTTCTTACCGGATGCCTGATATCTGCCCTGTGCTAAGACTTCATCAATATCTGCTCTGGTGATAGTTTCCAAATCCTCTGTTCCCGTATTCATAACACGGTTGGCAAAGGCTTTCAGCAATTTCTCATTAAAGTTTCGAATCCAACGGGCATTGCTATGGTCTAAGGAATTACGATATGCACGTTTTACCTGCTGTGCATAGTATTCTTCATCTTCAAACTGATACTGTTTCTTTACCAGATCCTTTTCGCCAATCTCAACGATTTCATCCGGTGTATAATCCTCAAAGACAAATTTGTTTGGCACACGGGAAGTAAGTCCCGGATTGGTCTTTAAAAACTCTTCCATCTCTTTGGTATATCCGGCGAAGATAATCATGATTTCTCCACGGTGGTCTTCCATATACTTTAAGATGGTATTAATTGCTTCAATACCAAAGTCTACATTGGCATCCTTTTTATTCAGGGCATATGCCTCATCAATAAATAACACACCGCCTTTGGCTTTTTCCAATAATGCCAGTGTCTGCTGCGCCGTTCCACCTACATTCTGGGAAATAAAGTCCGGCTCGGATGCTTCTATCAATTTAAATTCATCACTCTTAAATGCTCCGGATTCAAATAAAACTTCTCCGATTAACCGGGCTACGGTTGTCTTTCCGGTTCCCGGATTTCCAAGGAATACGGAATGATAAGACTGCTCCTGCGGCTCTAATCCTTTTGCAATGCGCTGCTGGTTGAATTCCACCATACGAAGCATTTTATCAATCTCTTTCTTGACGCTGCCAAGTCCGATTAACTGATTCAACTGCTCTCTTGCACTTACCTGTGGCTTATCAGAATCTTCACTGCCATTGCCGGCATTTCCGGATGCTCTGCCATTCTTTGGATAATAAGTCTTGCAGCCCTCTTCTGCCTCAATATTCAGTTCACTTACTTCTCCACCATTATGTTTCAGTTCCTTCACACTAAAAATAGAATCCTCTGTCATTCTGATATTCGGTGAATTCACATGATTTAAGGTAAGAGTGTCTCCATATACTACGGAACGATTCATGATGCCAAGGTCAATCTTGTCTTCACTCTCACCTAAAATATTCCATTCTCCAAGAATACATGCTGCTGATTCATCCTGTATCATAGCTCCTTCACAAATCACCGTATTCTTAAAGGTAGCTTTTGCATCCTCCACTTTTATAGAAGTAAATTCATTTCCCTCAGAATGTAAGCCGGAACCACTCTTCACACATATGGCTGCACTAAATCCCGGTTGCAGGATACGGGATGATACAATGCTTGCTGTACTTTTATCCAGCCATACTGCCGGATATTCTTTGTCCTTGTCACAGCCCTTAATGGTACTGTTTACAATTTCTACATTACAGCCTGCTGCATTTATGGCATTTCCATCCCCTGTCTGAAGGGTACTGTTATTCACTTTAAAATCTACATTGTCTATAATCAGCTTACAGTCCTGGAAAACGCAGTTATCCAGTTCCAGCTCACTGTTTTCGATATAGCTTTTTATATACAATTTCGGATTTTCCATGATGGTAGTGTTTTTCAAAACCACCTTTGATTCATTCTCTGCATAAATCAGCGGATATACCTCACCATCCGTCTGTGAATTTTCCAGCACGCAGTTTATCAGGCTGACTTCTGCCTGCTCTTTGCAGTTAATGATATTGGTTCTTTCCACTCCATAACAAATCCAGATATTTTCAAATGTTACATTTGCCTGTTGATTGATATTAAATTTTCCTGTAATTACATTGGTAAAGTTCTGATTTCCACCCTCTGCCAATGTAACTTTTCCTTCAAAATAAAGGTCTTTGCTTATGGCAATGCCATCCACCACCGGCGAATAGCCTGCCTGAAACTCAATGGTATCCCCCGCAGCCGCTGCCTGAATTGCATCCGGCAGTCTCCAAGTATTATTATCTGTTCCAACCAGATATCTCATCTATTTACTTCCTCCCTGTTTTGCCTGCGAACTACGAGAAACACGCTTTGCGAGTTTCTCGAGTTATCGTGGTGCTCGTCAAATCTGCATGCAAGCATGCGATTTTTCTCGCTACTCGCGTAAAAGAAAAAGACCTCATAGAGCAGTTCTTGCCGCCCTACAAGGTCTTTGTTTTCGCTTAATTTTGTCACTCCATAGGCTAGTAAATTTTACTCTTTAGAAATAAAATACTCTGCCTTGAAATGCAGAAAATCTGACTTTATAAAAATATTATAGCGCGCCCACTATATTTTGTCGATACTATTTTACTTAGCATCTCTTATATTTTTAACCTATACTATAAAACCTATCAAAAGTTTTTTTGAAACTGAATACTTCACAATGGATTCAATTCCCAGTAGATGACAAAAGTTTTCTTCATCGAACCTTAATTGAATAGAACTCTGCTTTTCATCCTCTGCTATATCATACTGATAAATAAACGGATTTAAAAATTTTCTATTTTCAAAAAAAGACCTCATAGAACGGTTTTCCCGCTCTACAAGGTCTTTGTTTTTCATTATTTTATTCATTCCTTCGGTTAAAATTTTTTGCCTTGGGATAGATAAAAATCATTCTTATTCTGCTTTTCCAACAGAACCAAATAATTCCATTTTTTCTTTTACAGTAGCTTTGATTGCTTCTGCACCTGGAGCTAATAATTTACGTGGGTCAAATCCTTTGCCCTCTAAGTCCTTACCAGCTTCGATATATTTACGTGTAGCATCTGCGAAAGATAACTGACACTCTGTATTTACATTAATCTTAGATACGCCAAGAGAGATAGCTTTCTTAATCATATCTGCAGGAATTCCAGTACCACCGTGAAGTACTAATGGCATAGTTCCTGTCTTCTGCTGGATAGCGTCCAGGGTCTCGAAGGAAAGTCCTTTCCAGTTTGCCGGATATTTTCCGTGGATATTACCGATACCTGCTGCAAGCATATCTACACCAAGATCAGCGATTGTCTTACACTCGTTAGGATCTGCGCACTCGCCCATTCCAACTACTCCGTCTTCTTCTCCACCGATGGAACCAACCTCGCACTCGATAGAAAGTCCAAGCTGATGAGCTACATTTACAAGCTCTGTAGACTTAGCAAGGTTCTCTTCAAATGGATAATGAGAGCCATCAAACATGATAGATGTAAATCCAGCTTTGATACATTTATAACATCCTTCGTATGTTCCATGATCTAAGTGAAGTGCTACAGGAACTGTGATTCCAAGTTCTTCATGCATAGCTTTTACCATAGCTGCAACGGTCTTAAAACCTGTCATATATTTTCCTGCACCTTCAGATACACCAAGAATTACAGGGGATTTTAATTCTTCTGCAGTTAACAGTATTGATTTTGTCCACTCAAGGTTGTTGATATTGAACTGGCCTACTGCATAATGACCAGCTTTTGCTTTTTTTAACATTTCTGTTGCTGATACTAACATTTTGATTCCTCCATTGTTTTTTTTTTCATTGTACCATGGCTTTTTCCAAAAATAAAGTTAAAAATATAACAATCATTTTACAGATGTTTCTTTATTCTTGACCATAATCTCCAAAGCCTGGTGCATATTTCTTATTTCCACTTCCTTATGGTCTCCCCCAAACTCACCATCTAAAGTCCATGGAATAATTTCTTCCGGATAAAACTTAATATTGCTGCTCTTAAATGAGTATACCAGGTCGGTATCATCCTTGCGGCTGGTTAATGCTGCAATAATCTCATTTAACTCCAGTGGATTCTTCGGTGCTTTAATCAGTGTCACCTCAAAAACACCATCATCCAGGAGTACATTTTTACCTGTCAGGTTCTTAAATCCCCCCACAGAAGTAGAATTGGTAATCATACCATAGATAAATTCGTCCTCTAATACCTCATCATCATATTCTACCCGCATCTTATAGACCGGAATGTCTAAAAGCTGTTTCATTCCTTCTAAAATATAAGCTGCGTGTCCTAATACACTCTTTAACTGCTGGCTGGTCTGATAAGATACTGCAGTAAACAGTCCAAATGCTGCCACATATACGAATGAATCTCCATTAAAATATCCTATATCTACCGGAAACCGTCTTCCCTTTACCGCTACATTTGCCGCCTTTAGCATGCTTTTAGGTATTCTTAAAGAATTGGCAAAGTCGTTGGTACTTCCTGCCGGAATATAACCAAGCAGTGTCTTTTCTTCACTTTCCATCATTCCGCTGACTGCTTCATCCAAAGTACCGTCTCCACCACTACAGACAATCAGATCATAATTCTTCGCTTCTTCTCTGACATGGTTCTGCGCATCCCCTTTGCTCTGTGTCGGATATATGGTTACTTCATAATCTGCCTTTACCATAATATCTACAATTTCTAACAGTTTATTCTTAATCAGTCCCTTGCCGGAATGTGGATTAAATATAAAAAGTAATTTCTTTTTCATTTTTTACATAACCTCTCTTTTCCTTCTAGCCCTCAGACAGGAACTGTTCCAATGTATCCAAGGCTTCCTTCTCGTCCTCACCCTCAGTAACAACTGTTACCATATCCTCATAATTCATTGCCAGTGACATCATACCCATAATGCTCTTCACATTTACTTTTTTATCTCCGGATTCAATATAAATACTGCTGGAAAAACGATTTGCAGTCTGAACAAGCAATGCAATGGGACTTGCTTCGACACCATTAACAAATTTAATGGTCACCTCTTTCTTCATCATATGTATTCCTCCTCATCCTTTTCATACTCTCATGTTTTCAGCAATTTCACTTATTTTTCTTAACCTGTGATTCACACCGGATTTTCCCACCGGCGGATTTAAGTATGCCCCCAGTTCCTTAAGAGGCGCTTCCGGGTGCTCCAAACGTACCTGTGCCATCTCGTAAAGATTATCCGGCAATTCCTGCAGTCGTCCCTTTTCCTGGATAAACTTAATATCTTCAATCTGCTTTACTGCAGCATTCACTGTCTTATTAATATTGGCAGTTTCACAATTTACCTGCCGGTTTACACTATTACGCATCTCCTTTAAAATGCGTACATTTTCAAGGTTCATCAGTGCCACATGTGCTTCCATAATATTTAACATATCCACAATCTGTGCACCTTCTTTTAAGTATACCACATGGTGCTTCTTGCGTTCCACCACTTTCGCATCCATGCCAAAGTCACTGATTACCGTCCTGAGCTGTTCTGCCTGTTGTGGCGTTGCACATACAATTTCAAAATGATAGGATTTATGCGGGTCACTCATGGAACCCGAAGCCAGAAATGCTCCTCTTACAAACGTCCTTCTACAGCAGGACTTCTGCAGCAACATTCCATTTACTGCCTGTCGGAACGGATGCAGTGAACCGTCCTCTTCCAAAAATTTAAGTGCCATTAATACCCTGCGCATGGCATCCTGTTCTTCTATATATAACACACCCAGATTCTGTTCAGATAACTCTGCACTGATGTCAAATGCCCGCTTCAAAAGCGTATAGCACTTTTTTGCCAATCCGGCATGTTCTGTTGCAATTTCCAATCTGGGATCTGCTCCCGTCAATATCATTCTTCCGGAAAAACTTATAATTGCTGCAAGTTCTGCTAACTGGCAGTGTCTGCTTTTACTTATATGCTTCTCCAGTTCCGCCTTTACTTCTCCCGAAAAAGACATCTCATATCTCCATCTAGTGCCGCATCGTATCCTTTTCAATGTCACGATGCTCTATCTTAATTCCAAACTGTTTCTGTTTCTCCAACCGTTTAAACAATTCATTGGCAAGGGTTACGGAACGATGCTTGCCTCCGGTACAGCCAATGGCAATTACCAGCTGGCTCTTCCCCTCTGTTATGTAATTCGGTATCAGAAATTTTATCATATCTTCTAATTTATCCAGAAATACGTGGGCTTCCTTATATTGCATCACAAAATCCTGAATTTCTTTATCATTGCCATTCTTTTGGCGTAAGCCTTCCACATAATACGGATTTGGCAGAAAACGTACATCAAACACCAGATCTGCATCTGCCGGAATTCCATACTTGAATCCAAAGGATAAAATTGTGATAAATAAATTCTTAAATTCCTGATTCTCTACAAATATTTTATTTAATTCTGTTTTTAATTCTCTGGTCAGAAGATGACTGGTATCTATAATGTAATTTGCCTGTTTCTTTAAGAATTCCAATCTTCTTCTTTCTTCTTCGATGCCTTTATCGACACGATCGCTTCCTGCCAGTGGATGACTTCTTCTGGTTTCTTTATAACGTTTTACCAGCACACCATCCTCTGCATCCAAAAACAGTACATCAAATTCTTTTCCTTCACCTCTCAGGTGGTCAAGAATATCCTGCAAATCTTCCAATGCCTGTCCGCTTCGGATATCCACACCCACAGCAACCTTCTGAAGTTCGGTATTTCTTAAATCTGCCAACTCTATAAACTTTTCAATCAGCGGAATCGGTAGATTATCGACACAATAAAATCCGATATCCTCCATCATCTTAAGTGCTGTACTCTTTCCCGCCCCGGACATTCCTGTCAGAATTACCAGTTTCATGAAAATTCTCCTAACCTTCTTACTTCCGGCTCCAGTCTTACCTGAAACTCCTGTTCTACTTTTTCCTGCACCCTGCGCATCAACTCTTCCACTTCTGCTGCAGTTGCCTGCCCACGGTTTATAACAAAACCACAATGTTTCTCGGATACCTGGGCATCTCCCACACGATAGCCTCTTAACCCGGCATCCATAATCAGCTTTCCGGCAAAATAGCCTTCCGGCCGCTTAAAGGTACTTCCTGCACTTGGGAATTCCAACGGCTGCTTCTCCTGCCGTTTCTGGCGGAGTTCCTGCATGACAGCTTCAATTTTCTCTTTTTCTCCGGATACTAATTTTAACGTTACACCCAGCACTACTTCCCCGGTCTCCATGACACGGCTGTGTCTGTAACTTAAGGAAATCTCTTCTACCGGAACTTCTACCACTTCACCATCTTTGGTCAAAAGATCCGCAGATACTAAAATATCCTTCATCTCTCCGCCATAAGCACCGGCGTTCATCACAACTGCACCTCCGATGCTTCCCGGAATTCCTGCTGCAAATTCCATGCCGCCTAAGGATGCTTCCAGTGCCTTATGCGCAACCTTCGAAAGCAATGCTCCCGCTTCGGCATGAATCATATTTTCCTTTACTTCAATGGAAGAAGCATTTGCGCCAAATTCAATGACCACTCCGGGAATTCCCTTATCGCCCACCAGAAGATTGCTTCCGTTTCCAATAATCGTATACGGAATCTTCTTTGCTCTGCACAATGTGATGACATCCACTGCCTCTTTGATGGTCGGCATCAGAAAAATCTCTGCCATGCCCCCAATCCGGAATGTGGTATGACGGCTCATCGGCTCCTGCAAGCGTATTCTGCTTTCATCTACAATTGTCTTAATGGCTTCTATCCAGTCTTCTCTCACAATTTGCTTCTCCCATTTTTTATTTCTCTATGAAGCCAAAAATGCTACATATCCTTTATATGCTTCATATAAATCTGCTTTACTGATAATCTCCCATGGTGCATGCATATTTAAAACTGCCACACCACTGTCAATTACCTGCATTCCATAATTTGCCAGAATATACGCGATGGTTCCACCGCCACCCTGGTCTACTTTACCTAATTCTGCAGTCTGATAAAATACATTACCATCGTCCATCACTGCACGCAATTTTCCAACATATTCTGCACTGGCATCATTAGAACCTGACTTTCCTCTGGAACCGGTATATTTATTAAATACCATTCCTTTTCCAAAATATGCTGCATTTTTCTTATCCATAACGGACGGATAATTGGGGTCAAATGCCGCACTGACATCAGAGGATAATACATGGGAATTCTGCAATGCACGACGCAGTGCAAGTTCTGTATACTGTCCTGCTGCTGCCATCACTTCTGCTGTCATATTTTCAAAAAATCTCGACTGCATCCCGGTTGCTCCCACGCTGCCGATTTCTTCTTTATCTACCAGGAGACATACACTGGTATATTCCGGTGTTTCGTTTTTTGCCAGCATTGCCTCAAAGGATGGATACGCACAGACTCTGTCATCATGTCCGTACCCCATAATCATGCTCCGGTCAAATCCATAATCTCTTGCTTCTCCGGCTGGTACTACTTCAATCTCTGCGGACAGGAAATCTTCTTCCTCAATTCCATATTCCGCTTTTAAGATTCCAAGGATATTTTCTTTTACCGTATCCTTGGCATTTTCTTTTTCTTCACCTGCAAGCGGAATACTTCCAATCAGAAGGTCTAAGTTTTCTCCTTCAATAACCTTTGCTGCTTTCTTTTCCATCTGCTCACCGGCAAGATGAATCAGTAAATCACTGACACCAAATACCGGGTCTCCCGGCTTATCTCCAATATTTACCTCTACTACACTTCCGTCTTTCTTTGCCACTACACCATGCAATGCCAGCGGAAGTGTTACCCACTGGTATTTCTTCACACCACCATAATAATGGGTATCTAACATAGCAAGCCCGGTATCTTCATAGAATGGATTCTGTTTTAAATCCATTCTCGGAGAATCCACATGTGCGCCGAGAATCCGCATGCCCTCTTCCATTGGTTTCTTTCCTACAATGAACATAGCAAGTGCTTTTCCATTATTATCTGCATACACTCTTGCACTGGATTCCAGTTTTATTCCTTCTGCAATCACTTTCTTTATATCAAGATATCCTGCTGTCTCTGCCCGCTCTACCAAAGTGCGTACACATTCTCTTTCTGTCTTACATGCTGATATAAATTTACGATACTCTTCTGCAAATTCAAAAACTTTCTTCTTCTCTTCTTCACTGTAATGATTCCATGCTACTTCTCGTTCCATATGAATGAATCTCCTTTTACTCTTCTTCCTCGTCGTCCTTCTTGTTCAGATTTGCCTGTACACGACGATACAATTCCTGAGCTGCATTGTAACCCATCTTCTTCTGTCTGTGGTTAACGGCTGCAGCCTCGCAGATAACTGCCAGATTTCGGCCTGGACGGATTGGAAGGGAATGACATACTACTTTATTTCCAAGTAACTCTGTATATTCTTCCTCAAGACCAAGGCGGTCATACTCATTATCTTTCTTCCAGTCTTCCAGTTTAATTACGAGATCGATATTCTGTTTCTCTTTTACACACTCAACACCGAACAAAGTCTTTACATCAATGATTCCGATACCTCTTAACTCAATGAAGTATCTGGTGATATCCGGTGATGTGCCGGTTAAGGTATGCTCATTGATTTTACGGATTTCTACCACATCATCTGTTACCAGACGATGTCCTCGCTTAATCAGTTCCAGTGCTGCTTCACTCTTACCGATTCCGCTTTCACCGGTAATCAGAAGTCCCTCACCGTAAACGTCTACCAGCACACCATGGATGGTAATACACGGAGCAAGCTCTTCACTTAAAAGATAAATCAGCTCCGCCATGAATTCTGATGTGCTTCTGCCTGTTCCGAATACCGGCACATTATTTTCCTTTGCCCTCTGTAAGAACAGGTCATCCGGCTGTAAATCCCTGCAGAAAATAACACATGGTATATCATATTTTAAGAACCGGCTGTAAATGCTGTCCTTTTCTGAAACATTCAAATGCTGCAGGTATGTATATTCTACCATACCGATAATCTGTACACGGGACTGCTCGAAATGTTCAAAATATCCGCTCAGCTGTAATGCCGGACGGTTTACATCCGCAAGTCTGATGCGGTGTCCCTTTAATTCCATATCCTCAATATATTTCTTTAACTGCAGTTTTTTTACGATTTTCTCAATTCCTACACCTTCCATGGCATGACTCCTTCCTTATCTTCGCCCCTGTATTTTTATAATTCTTTACTGTTCTAATAATTTGAAACGATCTACCAGTTCATCTAAAGAAGTTGCCTCTGCAGACAATTCTTCACTGGTTGCTGATGCCTCCTGGGATGCTGCAGAATTGGTCTGAATAACATCATCAATCTGTTTTACACCATCTTCAATTTCTTTTACTGACACTGCCTGGCGGTCAGAAGCAATTCTGATATTAGCAACTTCTGTAATAATAGTATCCAGTTCTGTAATAACCTTATTTAATGATTCCGATGTCTGCTGTGTTACTTCATTTCCATGTTCTACTTCTACCTGGTTTGTCTCCAGTAAATGCTTGGATGTCTCTGCAGATTCTGCACTGCTTTCAGCCAGCATACGAATCTGCTCCGCAACAACTGCAAATCCCTTTCCTGCTTCTCCAGCTCTTGCCGCCTCAATGGATGCATTCAGGGAAAGAAGGTTAGTCTGGCTTGCAATACCATCAATTTCAGTAATAACTCTTTCCAGCTCTTTGGATGTTGTCGAGATACGTTCCATTGCCTCCATAAGTTCCCGCATCTTGTTCTGGCTGACATTTGCTTCCATTCCTACGCTCTTTGCACGGTCATGTACAATATCTGTTGACTTGCTGTTTGCAACAACCTGCTCTGTAACCTTTGAAACATTCTCCACCAGATTATCTACTGCAATAGACTGGTCTGTTGCACCCTTTGCCAGATCCTGGGAGCTGATTGCAAGCTGTTCAGAACCGGCGGCTACCTGATTAGAAGATTCCTTAATCAGACATAATGTACTGCTTACGTTCTGGATGGTGCTTACCAGTTCTTCCATCACTGTTTCAAATTCTCCCACATATGCTTCTTTGCATGAAGAATGTACGGTATAATTACCCTGTGCAAATTCTTTTAAAATATTCTGTAAATCGCCAACAATTTTCTGTAAAGTATCTTCCATATTACGGAACTGGTTTGCCAGTTCTCCGATTTCATCTTCTGACTGATAAGTTACTTTCTCATGTAATTCTCCATGGGAAAGATGCTCTGCTACATCTTTTAATTCCCGGATTGGTTTTACAATATAATAAATTAACCACTTGGATTCCCGGCCGGTTAAAGTAACACTTACTACTACGATTGTCAGCATAATCACAATGCAGATAACCAGAACCGGAATACGGAACGCATCCGGCACCACTGACAGCAGAATCAATCCCAGGCAGGCTAACGCTACTGTTGTAAAATACAGCCTGAATATCATGTTAAATGCATCATTAACTTTTTTCTTGATACTTTTGTTTTTGAATTTTTCTTCTTTGGTCATAGTAATTCTCCTTTTTCTTTTTCTTTTTCCTCTTCCCTGTGGAAAAAGCGGAATACTTCTTCCGCTGCTTTTTCGTTCATCGCTTCTGTCCCAGACAATTCTTCTATGGATGCACTGCGAATTGCGTCTAAGGACTGGAATCTTCGCATCAGCGCCTTTCTTCGTGCCGGCCCGATTCCCGGGATATCATCCAGCACAGAATGCACCTGTTCCTTACTTCGTAAAGAACGATGATATTCTATAGCAAACCGATGTGCTTCATCCTGTATTCTTGTAATCAGATGAAATCCTTCACCGGAAGTGTCTATCGGTATCTCTATATTCTGATAATATAATCCTCTCGTCCTGTGATGATCATCTTTTACCATTCCACAGACCGGTATGGAAAGATGCAGTTCATCCAGCACCTGAAGAGCAATATTTACCTGACCTCTTCCACCATCCATCATAATCAAATCCGGGAATTTTGTAAATCCCCCATATTGGTCATCCAGCCCTTTTTTTTGTAAAATTTTCCTTTCTTCCTGTCCATGGGTAAATCTGCGGGTCAGAACCTCGTGCATGGATGCATAATCATCCGGTCCCGTAATAGTTCTTAACTTAAATTTCCGGTAATCACTGCGCTGTGGTTTTCCCTTTTCATAAACCACCATGGAACCTACCGTTTCAAATCCATTGATATTGGAAATATCATAGGCTTCCACGCGTTCTAACTTTTCTAAATCCAGCCAGGATGCAATTTCTTTCATTGCACCGATTGTCCTGCCTTCTTCACGCTTTAGTTTTTCCCTGTCCTGGGACAATACCAGTGCGGCATTTTTCTCTGCCAGCTCTACCAGTTTTTCCTTCATTCCTTTCTGTGGTACCCGGAGTACTACCTTCTGACCACGCTTCTTAGTCAGCCAGTCTTCAATAACTGCTGCATCCTCAACTGCATATTGCAGCATGATTTCCTTTGGGATATATGGTGTTCCGGAATAGAACTGCTTTAAAAATGTTGCCAGTATCTGTTCCTTACTGTCTTCATTGGCAATAGTTACATAAAAGTGTTCTCTTCCTATAAGCCTGCCACTCCGGATAAAGAATACCTGAACTACCGCATCCCGGTCATCGGCTGCAAGAGCTATTATATCTTTATCCTCTCCGTCGGAACTGGTAATTTTCTGCTTCTGTGCCACCTGTTTTACACTGTTTAAAAGTTCCCGGTACTCAATTGCCCGCTCAAAATCCATATTTTCCGATGCCTGCATCATCCGCTCTTCTAATTCTTTTAAAACCGGCTGATAATTGCCATTTAAGAAATCTACTGCCTGATTGATTTTCTCCCGGTACTCCTCTTTGGAAATATAACCCTGACAGGGTGCCTGACACTGATGAATATGGTAATTAAGGCACGGACGTTCTTTTCCAATATCTCTTGGCAATACCCGGTTGCAGGTTCTTAAATGATAAATTTTTTTCAACAAATCTATCGTATCTTTCACCGCACCGGCACTGGTATATGGGCCAAAATATCTGGATTTGTCTTTTTTCAGCTGACGGCAAAAGAGAACCCTGGGAAATTCTTCCCCCAGAGTCACCTTTATATAGGGATAAGTCTTATCATCCCGAAGCATGGTATTATACTTCGGTCTGTACTCTTTTATTAAATTGCATTCTAATACCAGTGCTTCTAATTCCGAATCAGTGATAATATATTCAAACCGGGTAATCTTCTTTACCATCTGGTCTTTCTTGATTCCTTCGTCATGACACGCCTGAAAATACTGACGTACCCGGTTTCGAAGGCTTACTGCCTTACCTACATAGATAATGGCATCACTGGCATCATGCATGATATAGACCCCCGGCTGATCCGGAAGCTTCTTTAATTCTTCTTTAATATTAAACGTCATTCCCGTTCTCTTCTTTTTGGTCCTCTTCTTCCTTCTTTTCCTCATCCGGATCCGGCAGCCCTTTTAACTCACGGAATATCTTCATAAATTCTTTACCCGTAATGGTTTCATGTTCATATAAATAATCCGCAATATGGTCTAATACCTCGCGATTCTCTTCTAAGAGCTGATATGCCTCCTGATAGCAGTTATGAATCATGGTACGGACTTCTTCATCAATCTGTGCCGCTGTCTCATCGCCGCAATTCAAATGTGCTGCACCATCCAGATATGCATTATCTACAGAAGCCAAACTCATCATGCCAAATTTATCTGACATACCAAACTGTGTAATCATTGCCCTTGCAATCTTGGTCGCATTTTCAATATCATTTGCTGCTCCACTGGTTGCAGAATGGAATACCAGTTCTTCTGCTGCACGGCCTGCCATATAAGTCGTTATCTTGGCAATTAATTCATCCTTGGTCTCAAGAAATTTCTCTTCTTCCGGTGTCTGCAAGGTGTATCCCAATGCCCCCATGGTTCTTGGTACGATAGTAATTTTCTGTACCGGTTCTGTATTCTTCTGTAATGCGGTAACCATTGCATGACCTACTTCATGATAAGAAACAATCTTCTTCTCATGATTACTCATGGCACGGTCTTTCTTCTCTTTTCCACCAACTGCCACGATTTCAAAGGCTTCAAACAAATCACTCTGATTTACAAATTTACGGTTATGTTTTACTGCATTAATAGCCGCTTCATTAATCATATTTGCAAGATCGGAGCCAACCAGTCCAGCACTTGCCAGAGCAATTGCTTCCAAATCTACGGATTCATCCATATGCACATCTTTGGAGTGTACCTTCAGCGTCTCAAGACGACCCTTCAAATCCGGTTTATCTACAATAATTCTACGGTCAAACCGGCCCGGGCGAAGTAACGCTTTATCCAGTACTTCCGGACGGTTTGTTGCTGCCAGAACTAAAAGCCCCTTTGAAGTATCAAATCCATCCATCTCTGCCAGCAGCTGGTTCAGGGTCTGCTCACGCTCATCATTTCCACCGCCGAATCTGCTGTCACGGCTCTTGCCGATGGCATCAATCTCATCAATAAATATGATACATGGTGCCTGTTTCTGGGCATCCTTAAACAAATCTCTTACCCGGGATGCACCGACACCTACAAACATCTCTACAAAGTCAGAACCGGCCAGTGAGAAGAACGGAACATTTGCTTCTCCGGCAACTGCCTTGGCAAGCAGCGTTTTACCGGTTCCAGGAGGTCCTACAAGCAATGCTCCCTTCGGAAGTTTTGCTCCGATTTCACGGTATTTTTTCGGATTATGCAGGAAATCTACCACTTCCTGTAAAGATTCTTTTGCTTCATCCTGTCCGGCAACATCCTTAAAGGTTACACCGGTTGTCTTTTCTACATATACTTTGGCATTGCTCTTGCCGACTCCCATCATTCCGCCGCCGGCCTTCTTCATGACTGCGCCAAAAATAATCCAAATAATAATCAAAGGCAATACAATACTTAAAATATTAAATACCCATGTCGATGTATTATTCGGAATATATCCGTCAATTTCTACCTTGTGTTTATTTAAGAGATCTAATAAATTTTCATCTTTAATAAATCCGGTATAATAGGTCATCTTTACCAGCGTCTTATCATCTGACTTTGGTGTGATATTATACTGGTTTGCACCTACTTCGACCTTTTCTACCTTGTCATCCTTTACCATCTGGACAAATTCCGTATAGGTAATCCGCTGGGAAGTCATATCTGCACTGCAACGGTTTAAAAGACTCATAAAGAACAGCGTCACAAGAGTAATGATAACAAATGCCAGTATCATCTGGCCATTACCGCCCTTTTTATCGCCGTTCTGATTATTATTCCCATTATTCTGGTTATTATTTCCACCATTCTGATTATTATTTCCATTATTAAACAGGTTATCCATTGTATCCTCCGTATATGATTCTCGAAACTCTCCCAAAATATAGTTCTTATTATATGTAATCTGCCCGGATAAATCAATAATAACTCTGTTAAGTTTTCCTTTCTTTTCTAAATATTTTATAAATTTTTGTGGATTTATTTTTACTGTCGTTGTATAATAGACTAAGTTTGAGAAAAAATGAGACCGACGGCGCATTCACTGTCGGTCTATCTAAGTTTTAACCATATACACACATTTAAGGAGGAACTACCATGCCTGTAAAATACGTCTTTGTCACCGGTGGAGTTGTTTCCGGTCTCGGAAAAGGCATTACTGCTGCATCACTTGGCCGTCTGTTAAAAGCCAGAGGCTACAAGGTTACTATGCAGAAATTTGACCCGTATATCAATATTGACCCGGGTACCATGAACCCAATCCAGCACGGTGAAGTTTTCGTTACCGATGATGGAGCAGAAACCGACCTGGATTTAGGCCATTATGAACGTTTCATTGATGAAAGTCTTACCAAGAATTCTAACGTTACTACCGGAAAGGTTTACTGGTCTGTACTTCAGAAAGAACGCCGTGGAGACTTTGGTGGAGGTACTGTTCAGGTAATTCCACATATTACCAATGAAATCAAGAGCCGATTCTACCGTAACTTTACTTCCAATGATACCCATATTGCCATCATTGAAGTAGGTGGTACTGTTGGAGATATTGAAAGCCAGCCTTTCTTAGAGTCCATCAGACAGTTCCAGCATGAAGTCGGACATGAAAATGCAATTCTGATTCATGTAACACTGATTCCTTATATCAAGGCATCCGGTGAATTAAAGACCAAACCGACACAGTCCAGCGTAAAAGAATTACAGGGAATGGGTATCCAGCCGGATATTATCGTATGCCGTTCCGAGCATCCTTTAGACCAGGGCTTAAAAGATAAAATTGCTTTATTCTGTAATGTGCCAAATGACCATGTGCTGCAGAATCTGGACGTAGAATATCTCTACGAAGCACCACTTGCCATGGAAAAAGAAAATCTGGCAAAGGTTGCCTGTGATTCTCTTCATCTTCCATGTCCGGAGCCGGATTTAAAAGACTGGACCGATATGGTTGAAGCATTACGCAATCCGATTCAGGAAGTAAATATCTCCTTAGTCGGAAAATATACACAGCTTCATGATGCTTATATCTCTGTTGTAGAAGCATTAAAACATGGTGGAATTGCCGAGCGTGCAACCGTTAATTTAAACTGGGTAGATTCCGAATTATTAAATGATGAAAACGCAGAAGAAATTCTTGGTAATTCTGACGGAATTATTGTACCGGGTGGTTTCGGTGACCGTGGTGTAGAAGGAATGATTACTGCTGCAAAATATGCAAGAGAACATAAAATTCCATACCTTGGTCTCTGTCTTGGTATGCAGGTTGCTATCATTGAATATGCAAGACACGTCTGCAAACTCAATGACGCGCACAGCATCGAATTGGACCCGAATACCACACATCCTGTTATTGCTCTGATGCCGGATCAGGATGGCATTGAAGACATCGGTGGAACCTTACGTCTCGGTTCTTACCCATGTGTTCTGGATACTGCTTCCCTTGCTTATCAGGTTTACGGAGAAGAAACCATCCACGAAAGACATCGTCACAGATACGAAGTGAACAATGATTACCGTAACATTCTTACTGAAAACGGTATGAAGCTGTGTGGTCTTTCTCCGGATGGACGTATCGTAGAAATGGTAGAAATTCCTGGACACCCTTGGTTCGTTGCAACCCAGGCCCATCCAGAATTAAAATCCAGGCCAAACCGTCCACATCCTTTATTCAAAGGCTTTATTAAAGCAGCAACTGAAATCAGAAAGCAGAAATAGACTTTATTTTAAAAACAGCCTGTGATTTTCATGATACATCATGAAAATCACAGGCTGTTTCTGTTTTACAAATATAACCAAAAATCAAAGCAGTACTGCTTACTTTCTTTCTCCGTCTAAGAAACGCATCTCGCCCTCTTCCCCTTCTTCCGGTTTTGAGAAGCCAATCATTCTGGCCTTTTCTCCATTTAAAAGACGCAGGCACTGTGGACAAAGTGTTCCAAAGGAAACCGGCTGTCCGCACCGGGAACAATAATTCGACATAATACCTGCTTTATCCTTTTCTTTATATTCAATTCTTCCCTCTTTAATCCACTGCTTTACCATCCGTACCGGAATATCAAAATACTCTGCCACCTGATATTCATTTACATCATTGTTTCGTACAAATTCCCTCACTTTATCAAAAAGAAGCAGTTCCTCACAGGCATAACAGTATTCCCTGTCTGACAAAGGTGGCAATGCCTTTCTGCACATCTTACAATACTTAACTTCTGTCTCCATTCTTCCCATCACCTGCTAACTGTATTTATTCTGTATCTTCTGAAGATATGTCACATATTTTTCTCTCATCTCTGCCGGCTCGATAATCTCAACCTTTTCTCCAAGGCCACAAAGCCAGCCGTAAAACTGTCCGCTGACTGCCACATGAAGTCTTGCTCTAAAATGCATATCATCTGCTTTTCTGACATTTACTTCCTGCCCAAACCGGTCAATCACCACGCCAATCATATCATTTTCACAAAGCAGTGTCACCGTTTCTTCCTCACCGGCAAACATACCAAAAGTTTTCTTTGAATAAGATGCAATATCAAAGGTTTCAAACTGCTTAAGACCTTCCCGTTTCTTTCTGGTCAGTGAAATCTTAAGCATCTTATCCACGCGGAAATGCTTGATAATCTTATCTTCCTCATCATATGCTATAAGATAATAATTCTCATCATCCCAGGAAAGCACCAGCGGACTCACCTCGTAAAATGCTCCGTCCCGTCGAAGTTCCATTTCCTTTTCGATATTCCACGAAAAATACTGGAAACGGATTTTTACATCTCCGGAAATTCCGTTGTAAATCATATCAATGTTATAATAAATATTCTCATTAATGGTCTTATTCCGGTTGGTTACCACTACCTGACGCTGAAGCTGTTTTGCCTCATAGACGCTGACCAGCTTCTCCAACTTATGTATCAGCTCTCTTGACTTCTTCTGTGTAATGAACTTCGATGACTGCACCGCATCCACCAAAAGTTTCAATTCTGCCAGTTCAAAATCACGGCTTCCGATATAATATCCGCCTCGGTACTCCTGTTCCCTTAAAATATCCACACCAAAGTCCTGCAGCATCTCCAAATCCCGATAAATACTTTTGCGTTCTGCCGAAATACCTTTCTGATTCAGATATGCTATAATATCCCTCATCCTGACAGCATGCTTCTCATCCGTCTGTTCATACAGCAGTTCTAATATATATAATATTTTCAGTTTCTGATGCTCTGTTTTTCCCATAGTTCTAGTATAGCATAGGGCAAAACTTTGTGATACCTGTTTTTCAAATTTTCTGACATTTTCTCGTCACTCGCCTAAATTATGTTTTTCATTTTACTGTAAAAAAGGAATTGTCACCCATTCCAATTCATGTTATAATATGTATAAATAAAGATTGAATTACCAAGAGACGAGAGCAAGGTAAAGAAGAGCGAGAGTATCGCTTTTATTTATCTTGCTTTTTTTGTTGCCAGCAGAAAGGAGTTTTATATGTACGATATTGCAATTATTGGTGCCGGAGTCACCGGCTGTGCCATTGCCAGAGAGTTATCCCGCTATCAGGCAGGCATCTGTGTCATTGAACGGGAAGAGGATGTCTGCTGCGGAACCTCCAAAGCCAACAGTGCCATTATCCACGCCGGATTTGACGCAAAACCGGGCACGCTGAAAGCAAAGCTTAATGTAGAAGGAAATGCCATGATGGATACTCTCTCTAAGGATCTGGACATTCCTTTTGTACGAAACGGTTCTCTGGTGGTCTGCACCGATGAACAGGATGCCCGCGAATTGGAACGTCTTTTGGAACAGGGGAAAGGAAACGGGGTCAAAGACTTACGCATTCTTGACCGCGAAGCCTTACACACCATGGAACCAAATTTAGACGATCATGTCACAAGTGCTCTCTACGCGCCCACAGGTGGTATCGTCTGTCCGTTTCATATGACAATTGCCTTCGCAGAAAATGCCGTTGCAAATGGCGTTGAATTCTTTTTAAATACTGCTGTAACTTCTATCACCAGCCTAGAAGATGGATACCTGATTTCCACTGATAAGCAGGATATCACCGCAAAAACTGTTGTCAACGCTGCCGGTGTATATGCAGATGTTTTTCACAATATGGTAAGCAGCAAAAAACTTCACATTACCGCCCGGAAAGGTGAATACCAGCTTCTTGATAAATCTGCCGGAACTCATGTATCCCATACGATTTTCCAGCTACCGGGTAAAATGGGAAAAGGTGTCCTGGTTACTCCTACGGTTCACGGCAATCTTCTCGTTGGTCCGACCGCAGAGGATACTGATAACAAAGAAGGCATCAATACCACCAGAGAAGGACTTGCTTCTCTTTCCGAAAAAGCCTCTCACAGCGTTAAGAATCTTCCGATGCGTCAGGTCATTACTTCTTTTGCCGGACTTCGTGCCCATGAAGATAATGGCGACTTTATCATTGGCGAAGCAGCTGATGCTCCCGGCTTCTTTGATGCCACTGGTATCGAATCTCCAGGGCTCTCCTCTGCACCAGCCATTGGCGTCATGATGGCCAGACTGGTGCAGGATAAGATGCATTTAACCGAAAAAGAAAATTTCATTGCCACCCGCAAAGGAATTTTAAGGCCGGAAGAGCTTTCCTTAGAAGAAAGAAATGAACTGATCAAAAAACAGCCTGCCTATGGAAACATTATCTGCCGCTGTGAAATGATTTCAGAAGGAGAAATTCTCGATGCTATTCACCGCCCGCTGGGTGCCCGCTCTTTAGATGCCATCAAGCGTCGTACCAGAGCAGGCATGGGACGCTGTCAGGCAGGTTTTTGTTCCCCGCGTACCATGGAAATTCTTTCCAGAGAAGTTCCTATGGAAATGACGGACATCAGCAAATGTGGTGGCTCTTCACAGTTTGTCTATGGATATAACAAAGAGATTCAGGAGGAAATGCCATGAAATCATATGATTTAGTAATCGTTGGCGGCGGTCCTGCAGGACTTGCAGCCGCTGTATCCGCAAAAGAAAATGGAATAAATGATATTCTCATTATTGAACGCGACAAAGAACTGGGCGGCATCTTAAACCAGTGCATACACAACGGTTTTGGCCTTCATACCTTTAAGGAAGAGCTGACCGGGCCGGAATATGCTTCCCGCTTTATTGAAAAAGTACTCGCTCTTGGCATCTCTTACAAATTAAACACTATGGTAATGGATATCTCCCATAAGAAAAAAATAACTGCCATGAACCGGAAAGATGGCATGTTTGAGATTCAGGCAAAAGCAATTATCCTTGCCATGGGCTGCAGGGAACGGAGCCGTGGTGCCCTTAATATTCCGGGCTATCGTCCGGCAGGTATCTACTCCGCCGGAACGGCACAGCGTCTTGTCAATATGGAAGGCTATATGCCGGGCAGGGAAGTCGTTATCTTAGGCTCCGGTGATATCGGTCTGATTATGGCACGCCGCATGACCTTAGAGGGTGCCAAAGTAAAAGTCGTAGCAGAACTGATGCCTTATTCCGGCGGTCTCAAGCGTAATATTGTTCAATGTCTGAACGACTTTGATATTCCGTTGAAATTAAGCCATACCGTTATTGATATTGAAGGAAAAGAGCGTGTCACCGGTGTTACTATTGCAGAAGTCGGCTCCGATGGAAGGCCAATTGCCGGTACAGAAGAATATTATTCCTGCGATACGCTCCTTTTATCCTGTGGTCTGATTCCGGAAAATGAATTAAGCCGCAGTGCCGGTGTCACTTTAAATCCGGTCACCTCCGGTCCTGTTGTAAATGACAGCTTAGAAACCAGTATTTCCGGTGTTTTTGCCTGTGGAAATGTCCTGCATGTCCATGACCTGGTGGATTATGTTTCTGAAGAAGCCGGTATCGCCGGAGCGAATGCTGCACAATATATTTTATCCGGCAACACTGCTGATGCATGTAATACCAGCAGCCAGCATTCCGATGCATCCGTTTCCGAATGCAGCCAGCCATCTGTCGAAATTATTCCAACCGGTGGCGTCCGCTATACCGTTCCAAAATACATCCGGCCGGAGGCTATGGCGGACAAAGTTACTGTCCGGTTCCGCGTGGGACAAATTTATAAAAACTGCGGAATTGCCACTTACTTCGGCAAAGAACGTATCAGCTTCCGGAAACGTCCGGTTATGGCTCCGGGCGAAATGGAATCCGTTGTCCTTACCAAAGAACAGCTTACCAACTGCCCTGATTTAGAGCAGATTACCATTTGTATAGAGGAGGCATAAGAGGATGGAAAAACGTGAATTAACCTGTATCGGCTGCCCTTTAGGCTGCTCTATTACCGTAACCATGGAAAATGCAGAAATTCTTGATGTTACCGGCAACACCTGCAAACGCGGCGATGCTTATGCCCGTAAGGAAGTTACCCATCCAACCAGAATCGTAACTTCTACCGTCCGGGTATCCGGTGGCACGATTCCGATGGTGTCCTGCAAAACCAAAGAGGATATCCCAAAAGAAAAGATTTTTGCAATTATCAATGCTCTCTGTGGCGTCACTGTTCCTGCACCGGTTTCTATCGGAGATATTCTGGTTCAGGACGTTGCAGGTACCGGCGTGGATATTGTTGCCACAAAAAATATTCCTGCAAAATTATAATCTCATTGTTATCAAATGATTCACATCATTCTGATAAATATTTATTCCAGGGGAATAACTGTTTTGGTGCGCCAGTATCTGATTGAGGGGTCGGATGCTGGCGTACTTGTTTTTACATGCGTTCCGTATGTTCATAAAATTCCGCAAATTTATATTTTTTATCCTATAGTTTTCCTTTATCATTTCCGGAAATGACGGTATAATATTTATAAATACGAAAATACGATGCGTAGAAAGGCGGTTTTACTATGCTTTCAAATTGTAAAGATGCTATGGATAATTCTCCGATTATTGCAGCCATCAAGGATATGGCAGGATTGAAAAAATGTCTCACCTGCGACAGTCAGGTTATTTTTATCCTGTTTGGAGACATCTGCAATATTGCAGATATTGTAGATAAGGTCAAAGCTGCAGGGAAAACGGCTATGGTACATATCGATTTAATCAATGGCCTGTCCGGAAAAGAGATTGCTGTGGATTTCATCCGCAAATACACCCACGCCGACGGAATTATCACTACAAAACCAGTCCTTATCAAACGAGCCAGGGAATTAGAGCTTTCCACGATTCTGCGATTCTTCGTCATTGATTCCATGGCTTATGACAGCATTGAAAAGCAGCTTCGTTCTGTAAAACCGGATTACATTGAAATCCTGCCGGCACTAATGCCTAAGGTTGTATCCCGCATATGCCGGCTTTCAAAAGTTCCGGTTATTACCGGCGGACTCATTTCCGATAAAGAAGATGTAGTTTCCATGCTGAATGCCGGAGCAGTCTGCATCTCATCTACGAATCCGGATGTGTGGTTTTTGTAATATGATTTTCAATTAATTTTATACAATTTCTATTTGTAACGAATCAGGAGGTTTCCTATGACAGAATCAGAAAAAATGAAGCTGGGACTTTGGTATGATGCCAATTATGACCAGGAATTATCAGAAGAACGTGAGAAAGCCGAAGATTTATATTTCACTTTCAACCATACTGCACCAAAGGAAAAGGCGCTGCGGGAAGATATTCTTAAAAAACTGCTTCCAAAAATGGGTGAACGTGTTACCATTCTCTCCCCATTTTATACCGACTATGGTTATAACTGTAACATTGGCTCTGATTGCTTTATCAATCACAATGCCTATCTGATGGACTGTGCTCCGATCACTCTTGGCAGCCACTGTTTTATCGGCCCAAACTGCGGCATGTATACAGCTATTCATGCTACCATTGCCGAAGAACGCAATCTTGGGCTGGAAAAGGCGCTTCCGATTACTGTTGGCGATAACGTCTGGATGGGTGGTGATGTCACCATTCTTCCAGGTGTCACCATTGGTGGAAATACCATTATCGGTGCCGGAAGCGTCGTCACAAAGGATATTCCTTCCAATGTCGTTGCCGCCGGTAATCCATGCCGTGTTCTCCGTCCGATTACAGAGGCCGACCGCATTGCAAAGAAATAATGCATTTCATTATAATTACTTCTTTCTTCAAAATATTCTTCCTTTTTAATCTACTTTCTTATTCTTCTTATCAACACACCATTTGACAAAAGTGTGGAATCAATGTAGTGGCGGGCAAGCAGGATTTCTCCCTGCTGTTCCACTTCTACATCTTCTTCACAGCAGTTGATGATTACCTCCACATAACAATCCGGAAAATCCACTTTCCGGAACTGGATAACACGCTTGTACTTGGCATAATCATTTGGGAAATGGAAATTGCGGCTTTTTAAAAGTGGGTCCTGCCTGCGCAGGTGAATCAGTGTTGCAATAATTTTACTGCGTTCAGCATATTTTCCAGCCTCAATGTCCTTCCAAGGCATACAACGTCTGCAATCTGGGTCATAGCTTCCCTCCATTGCAATTTCCGTTCCGTAATAAATGCAAGGACTGCCCGGCATTGCAAATAATACTGCAATCTGTGCAAAATACTCATCCAGATTTTTCACATCTGAGCGAAGGCGCTTTGTATCATGCGAATCCAGAAGATTGAAAAGCACATCATTGGTCTGCTGCATATAACTTGTATAGCAACGGTTAATCGTATACTCAAAATCCTCATTGGTCAGACTCTTATCAATCCAGAAATCCTTAATACTTTGTCCCAGCGGATAGTTCATAACGGCATCAAATTCATCCCCGCGTAGCCATGGAAGTGCATTGTGCCAGATTTCTCCGAGGATATAAATATCCGGGTTAATTTCCTTCACTCTGGCATGCAGTTCCTTACAAAATCGATGAGATACCTCATTTGCCACATCCAAACGGATTCCGTCAATACCATAATGTTCCACCCAGTTTGCACAGATGTCTACAAAATATTTTCTGACTTCCGGGTTATTGGTATTGATTTTCGGCATTCCATCATAAAAGGCAAAGGTATAAATCTGTTTTTTCTTTGCAGCCTTTCCATTCCGGTCAAAAGGCCATTCATTTATCATAAACCAGTCATAATATTCTGATTCCGGTCCTTTTTCAAGTACATCCTGCCACGGTGCAAAATAATATCCGCAATGATTAAACACGCCATCTAACATTACACGGATGCCACGTTTATGTGCTTCTTCCACCAGATGAATCAATGTCTCTTCATCTCCGAACCGTGGATCTATCTTTGTATAATCCGTCGTATCATACTTATGGTTGGATGGTGATTCATTGATTGGTGTCAGGTATAATCCATTGATTCCAAGGTTCTGCAGATAATCCAGCTTACTTGTGATTCCAGCCAGATCTCCGCCAAAGCATTCCTCATTTTTCACCCTGCCATGCTCACGCCACGGCACTACATCCTCCGGGTCAATGGAATGGTCGCCGTTACAGAAACGGTCCGGGAAAATCTGATACCATACGGTATCATTTACCCAGGCAGGTGTCCGTGGCACATCACATGGATTCATCCATGGAAATACAAAGCACTGGCGGCTTCTGCCTTCCAGATGCATCTGCTCATCACTGACAAATCCATCCTCAAAATAGAACCAACTTTCATTTTCTGTCTGTAACTTAAAATAATATTTCAGACGTTTATACTCCGGTCGGACGGTCGTTGTCCACCAAATCTGATTTTTCAGACGCTTCTTATAAATGATTGCCTCTTCCGTTCCATCCCAATGCTCTCCACCGCCTAAGATACCGGCAGCAAATGGGTCTCCTAATATGATGGATACTGATTGCACATCATATCCTGTCTTAATATTAATAATTAACTCATCTTCATTCAGCGGATAACAATAATTGTCACTTGCCTGATGATAAACTGCATTAAAATCCATTTGTTTCCTCTTTCTTTCCATTCTATGATTCTTTTTATTCCGAAACAATTTTAGATAGGTATATTCTACCACAATTATCACAAAAAAACACCCCAGGACATAAGTCCTGGAGTGTAAAATACTTTTTCTGTAACGTTGTGATTCTGACTAACGTTTTGAGAACGAGAAAAGCCCTGAAATAAGGGATTTGTTGATAACAGTGTTGCATTTGTGTTGTATGCTGAGGACTGCTCCAAGCATTCCACGACTTCTCCAATATGTGAGATTGCTTGTACACTTTTGTCGTACAAATACTACAAGCATGAAATATGTGGTGAGCGTATTTACAAAACATCGCCACCCGAAAGGATCTACTTATGATTAAGATAATCTTTGCTATATATAACTCCGAAACCGACAGCGTTGAGGTTAGCCTTGATAAACAAATCCACATCTCTTTTAACTGTCAAAAATGTAACGCTTCTGTTCGTCTGGATGCTCCTTCTGATATTGCATATCTTACAAGGCTTGCCAGAGAAGAACCATGACTATATGCCAAACTGGCTGCCAAGGATGGTGGGTTGAAAGGGTATGTTGAGGCGATGGGGCGTTTAATTAATGGCTCCCCAAATCATCTATTTCGTTTTTATTCAACTCGTCATTGCCTAACGAACTAAGTAACTGTTTTAATGTTTCATAACCACGTTCCACAAGCAAGGATTTCATCTTATCTGAATAACCATTTTCCACACCGTTTTTTTCAATTGATAATACAAATGAATATAATCCTTTTATGTGTGCAATTTCATTATAGTCTTTTTCCTCCTTATCATATTGATTAATTGCAGACCAAAAAATATGATTTTTTAATTTTCTCCCCACACTTAAATGTCTATAATTATTTTTATCTTTTGTTATACTCACTCCAGTAATACGAACATGATTCGTTTTCTCAAGATTAATTATTTTAGTTTTTTTATGATTTATAGACAAATGAACTCTTTTTAATAAATTATCAATTTCACTCCTTATCAATTCTATTTTTTCCAAATAGTCTTCCTGGCTCTGAAACGAAATAACCATATCATCCGCATATCGTGTATATATCGGTCTTTTTATATCCATTTTTTTTAACTTTCCATATAACAATCCATCAAACTCTTTCAGATAAAGATTGGCTAACGCCGGTGATGTCACAAAACCTAATGGCAATCCTTTTTTTCCTACACTACATTTTTTAACTATATCATAACACTCTCTTCTACTAATCGAAGTATTTTTGTTAATTTCATGGTAAAGACATTCCGCTAAATAATTATGATTAATACTAGGAAAAAAATCTTTAATATCCATTTTTAAGAATATATCATTGTACATATGTGCATACGCATTTTTATAAATAGATGTTTTAGGTGCATAAGCTTTTGCAAATTTTGATACAATAACATGTTTATCTAAGTATTCAACTACTTTTTCATGATACTTCCTTAGTTCCCCACGTTCCTTATATGTGACAATTTTTCGAACTTTATTTTTTGTTTTTATATACTTAACAACTAATTCCTCGTCCATGTTAATCCTTTCACACTATCTGTGTATCAACAGCACAGCCTATGCACTCATCATATTTTTTGTAAAAGAAATGATTCATTCCCGTCTTGCATTGCACAATCTTTCTAGTAATCTCAACTTTACCACTTTCTTTATAATCTTCATCCTTTACAATTTGTATAAATTCTGCAGCTTGAAATAAATATAAACACATACCTATAACTCCAGATATATAAACTCCTCCAACATTCATTCTTGGAGTAATAGAACAAGAATATATTTCTTTACCAGTTTCCTCTACTATTGTATTTATAAACACTTGTTGCAAGTGTTTTTTCACAATGGCAATATACTCTTTCATTTGCTTATATCCTGCATTAAATATTCCATCTTCAAATTCATCAACATTAAAAATTGTTGCTATACATAGCATAATTATTCGAGGTAAAGCTGTGATTTCTAATCGACCATCAATCACCGAATAATGAATCATCCCTTCATTAACTTTATTAATATTTTTAGTAAATCGAATTTGATATTTCAAATCATCGCATTTGAGAAATTCCATAATATTTTTACCAAGATTTTCACCTATCATATCTTTATGAAAATATGTATGCCAATTCATAACCTCGTTAGAAATAATATTCTTCTCTACTCTTGGATAATATGTTATAATTTTTACGTCGCTCGCTTCACTTAAAAATGCAAGTTTTATAAACTGACCAATCTTATCTTCTTCTACCGCAATTTGATCCGGAACTAACAAACATGTTTTTTTAGCCATTTGTTCTTCACTTAAAAACAAACCAGTCTCTGCCCCTGTTGAAATACTTTCATGAATAATTATATTTTTATCTGATAAATAGTTTGTCAGCATCTCAACCTGATATAGATCCTTCATATAAATATCATCATATACGAGAAATCTGGACATATTCTTTTTGAAAATAAAATTGTCTTCTAAAATTATTGGCTTATAACAAGAATTACTCGTTTTAATAAAATTTCTAATTACATTTCGCTTGTCTTTCATACTATTTCTTCCGTACTTAGTTCCACACAAAAAAATATACCTATACTCATCTACAATTTGTTTTTCTCTAAATATGTATCGTTTCATTTTTTCTCCATAAAAAAAGGATCCTACTTAAATTTGGAAATAATTCTTTGCAAAAAGAAAATTTATTATGGGGTTCTTCTTATTGAGGCAAGGTTGCCGAAATAAGAAGGTTCATATAATAAATTTACTTTTAAACCAAACATCGACATCGTCGACCAAATTTAACCAAATTTATATTGCTTTAACCTCAAACGCTGAGGTGGCAAAAAGCCTTACTAGGATCCTAACTCATTCTATCATATTATTCCCGCTTTTTCAAATGAATCAAAATCACAAAAAATCTTTATTTTTGCATCTCTTTTTTCTTGTGTGTCATAATTTGAATAAATATCACCTTCCACATCAAATCCCACATTTTCCAAATATGCCTTTGCTCTTTCATCCATATAATAGTAATATTTCAATAATAAAATATATTTTGATGTTGTTTGTTTTAAAAAGTTGGGTTTATCTAACCAAAGCGACACAGACATCATATCTTTCGCCAAAATTAAATTAATCAATATTAATAAATCTTCAAATGTTATATCTATATCTTTTGGATTAGAAAGTATTTGCCCATCTACAATTTTCTTCATTCCCTTTAAAGCATATGATTCTTTTCCAATGACAATTTCATAAGATTCCCCTTCATCCATATATATTTTTTTTAACTCCTCTATTAATAAATCCATTGTACTACTTGCTTTTATTTGAAGAAGCATCATAAGAATATCTGCATCTGAAAAATACACTCTACACCCATTCTTCACATACAAATATTTTGTAAACTGTCCTTTTTTTATAATAAACTCCTTACACTCCCTTCCATACACTTCAACTTTTATTGGTATGTAAAGTGCAAAATTCTTATTATATGGACTAATCTTATTTTTAACTCTAACGTCGTCATATAGGCAATCCAAATTCTCAATAAAATTTGACATTTCTATTCCTCTCAACAATTTTTCATCTACATTCTTTACACTAAGATTGATTCCTAATATTTCCATTTCCCATATTCCTATATCCAAATTCACTAAGTGGCTTTTCCTTTCCACAATTCGGATATATACGCATCGGCTCACTTCCATTGTAACAACTTGTTTGGATAATTGGTTTTTTATCATTTTTCTTGTTTTCGAAAATAATAACCTCTCCTTTCATACGCTCGTCACTAAATAAACACCTTTTCCATAGCCCCATTCTCCATATCCTCAATATTGTAAATCGTATCCATAACATCAAATGTCTCTCTTAGATTACCTCTGGCACTCTTCCATCCAATTCCATCTGTAAACCATACAAATGTAAAGCCATCTATTATATCAGCCTCTTGAGAAAGCATCTTATAACTTCTCGCCGTTTCATTTAACTTTGAACCACCACTCGCATAGAAATTGGTTTCAATTGCATATATCATCTTATCCGTCTTAACCACAAAATCAAATCTCTTTGCAGCTTTGCCCTGATTTGAAAGTGCGGATAAATCTATATTCCATTTGGCTTCAATGTCCTTCAGATACATTTCTTTAAAATAATTTACATCCTTTTTAAATCCTGCTGCCACAATATACTTTTCAACCAAATTCTCCATCTGATGGCCACCACGATTTTTACGACCATTAGAGTCAAGACCAGTTTCTATACCTAATGCATAGTCAACTAGGTTATTCACAATATGATTTGCAATCATATCAAACAATCCAGTCTTACGCATGAATATCTTGTACTGCTCCACGCTATAATCCATCTGCTTGAAATTATATAAAAATGCACCGTCCTCATCCTGTGCATAAATCTCATTTCCACGAACTGCAAGCAATAATGGAATGCATTTTAATGTTTCTGGATACTTGGTTACAATCTTTTCAAACTCATTTTCTATGTTTTTAGAACCGATTAATGAATTCAGAATGTTAAGCTCCACCTTGATTTCATCGACATTCTTAATTACCTATTCCTCGAATGCATATCCGCTTTCAAAATAGCCATAAAACTGCTCTAAAAATTCATTTATCTTTTCATTAGATATTTCAATATTCTTTCTCACTCGCTAATACCTTCTCCAATCTTCTCTTCGATATCTCTAAGTATTCTTCACTGACATCAATTCCTATAAACTTTCGTCCAAATTTTACTGCCTCCACCCCTGTAGTTCCTGAACCACAGAACGGATCTAATATAATCTGTCCATCTTCCGTAGATGCCAACACTATTCTTTCCAGCAAATATTTTGGCTTCTGTGTAGGATGCTTTCCTTCTGTCTTCTCGGATGGCTTTGTCAATGAACCCGTCCACACATCCTTCATCTGCTTGCCATCATTCATTTCTTTCATTTTCTGATAATTAAAAAAATGCCGACACTTCTTTTCATTCTTCCTTGCCCATAAGATAGTCTCAGTAGAATGTGTGAAGCATCGACATGCTAAGTTTGGTGGTGGATTTGTTTTCTGCCATGTAATATTATTAATTATTTTGAAGCCTTCCTGCTCCAATGCCATACCAATCGAATATATATTGTGTAATGTTCCTGATATCCATATTGTGCCATCTGGCTTTAGTACTCTCTTACATAACCTAATCCACTTTCTGTTAATGTGAACTTCCTGAAAAATTAACTCTCGATGACTTCTAGGTTTAATTCTGGGAGTCATCGGTGCCAAGGAAGTCCATGATTTCCTCAAATGAACGATTGCTATGCTCGATAGCCTGAAGCAACTCTTTATTACGTAGCTCATCACGTTTTTTCATCAGCTGATTGAGCTGCTCGAGTTCTGCTTCATACCTGTCCTTGGCTTTGGAAACAACCAGCTTCTGCTGTTCAATCCTGTCATCGATACTGATTTTTCTACGTGCCATTACTATGCCTCCTTCGCATTGCAGGTCCTAAGATCTTCATTAATGTCAACAGCCTGTTTCCCAACGTTTATCTCGGATAAGCCGAATGCTTTCAGAATCGACTTCTGCGTTGCAGTTACCGCATAATCCCGATAGTATTCGCCATCAGTTTGTCGCACAATTTCGATTTTCTCAAGTTCACGGATAGCCGCAGGCACTGTCATGTAATTCTCTTTTTGATGGGTTTTCAGCATCTGTTCCTTGAGCAGGAAGTGGATCCTGTTCCTGATAATTAGTGCTACAAACTCTATGAAGATCTTTGCGTGCAGTGCCTCATTGCTCTGGCAGCGCATTGTCCTGTTTCCAAGGAAGGTTTTATCTTCCCGGAACAGTTTTTCGGATGCATCACGGCTTTTATAAAGATCAAGGGCATCCGCTGCATCCATCTTTTCAGATGTGATAATAACAAAGTAACCACACAGGGCGATCTCTTCATTAATGACCTGGTAGCGTTCACGACCATACATGAACTTTTCATCATCCTGGCCTTCATGATAAAAGATCAGATCAAAATATCTGCGGAACTCATTGCCAAGATTCAGTTTCATACCCTGATGCTCACGCAGGAACAGTGACATTCGGTCGATCTTTTCTTCTACATTCTCGCGTTCGGTTGTCTGCTTCCGTTCGTTATAGTAAATGTGGAAGTAACGCTCCTTCTCATCGGAAGGATACAGCTGGTGTTTCACCGTGATACCGTTCACCTTGTAATCACGCAGGCTGTATTCGCGCTTTTCTTCAAAACTGCCTTTCACAGACAGGACAAGGTCCCGCACCAGAGACTTCACCCCCTTCATCATGATAATGAACTCATAACCGTTCTTATCCATGAAATGGATGTTTTCTTTACTGAAGTATCCACGGTCAAGAATGAAACCTGTCTGCCGGTATCCATATCCCTTTGCCTTTAGCAGCATCTGCTGGAGCTGGGAGACATCAACGATGCTTCCGGGGTATTCTTCGTAATATAGCGGCTCTGAGTTGTTGTGATCATAGGCAATCGAATAGTTCAGAACCGGTTTCCCGTTGTCATCTTTCGGATGTCCGGTTTCAACGCACTCAAGATCACCTGCCTGACAGTTCTTGTTCGTCGAATCATAAGTGATATAGATCTTTTCACGATGATCATGTCTGCTGTTCCATTCATTCTGGAAAGCAATGCACTGATCTCTCGTAATACAGTTAATAAAAGAAGAGACCTTTGAATCACTATACAGCTTCATCCCCTGTGTAAACAGTGGATGATTGTATGCATAATCCGGATAGTACTGACCGGCATTATTTTCCGTAACAATGGAATACGCTGCCAGATCAAGGAAGAGACCGGCATCTTTCCCTATCAGGCGTCCGATAATCTCATCCAGATGATATTCTGCAATGATCTTACGGATCACAATGAATGCTCCGATTCTGAGGCAGGCACTCCGGTCAGATTTTTCATTCATCTCCGGAAGACCTGCCTCAGGGAAGTACTTCAGAAAATTAGTATTAGGATACATCGTTTCTGACGAAACATCCAGACATTTACCGATCGTCGTATTCCTTGGAATGGTATAATGCTTATCCGGACTGTATTTGCGGTCGTAAGCGTAGTAAATATAGGTTATTCCCCGAATTGTTTTTCTGGTGATTCCGTGTCTGGAATCCGGAATCTTGACCTCATAATCTAGATACATGGCGCCCTCCTAACGAGAGTTAATTAACTCTCTATTATTATATCACCATTCTCAAAAAATGACTACAAAAATTGATAGATTTTGGCTTAAAATCAACAGTTCTGGAGTTGCGCAGCATTGTCATTCAGAAGTGAGAGTTAATTTTTCAGGAAGTTCACAGTTAAACTTATGTTTTTCTTCGACACTGGTTCCGCCTTCTGAAAGCTTATCCCATGAGCCCTTATTTACTGAAACCATCTTTCCACCCTGACAAGTAATTCCATCATTACTTAAAAAATATGGTGGATCCGCAAATATCATATCTACGGATTCTGGTTTCATTTTTGTTAGAATTTTAAATGAATCACCTGTAATTAACCATGATTCATCAGTCTCAAAGTATAATGGCACTTTCTTAGTAAATAAGCTATCCATTATATGTCTCCTTGTTTTTCTTAACTAAATGCGAATCTTTACGAACAGATGCATTATCTCCATTTAATAATTGCATATAATCACTTCTTCGCCAACTCTGTTAGATGCATCTGAATTAATCATACGCTTTACGCTTACAACATCTATCTTATAATCTTTATTTCCATATAACTCATTTATCAACTCTGTATTATGATTCGTGAGCATACAGTAGCAGCCTCTGGCAGTTAATTCATTATAAAGCTTTGCTAATCGCTTGTGGCTTTCTATATCAAACCCTTCTTTTGTGTAGGATTCAAAGGATGTAGGATTCAAAGGTGCATAGGGACTATCTATAAATACAAAATCACCTTTCTTTGCATTCTTACAAGCCTGTTCAAAATCGCCATCTATAATAGTTACCCCTTTGAGATACTCAGATGCAGCCATAATAGCCTCTTCATCAATAGAAACTCTTCGACTATTATTATATGGAACATTAAACAATCCCTTGCCATTCACACGATATAATCCATTAAAACAATGCTTATTTATAAATACAAATAATGCTGCCAGCTCTACATCATATTCAGACCGCATAAGCTTGTCATTATAATGTTCTCTGATAGAATAATAATATTTTTTTCCATCTTCCCACATATCATTATCCAGCCTGTTGACCTCTTTCAGAAAAGCATCAGGTTCATTACATATCGTTCTGTATGTGTTAATCAAAGCTATATTTATATCGTTAATCAGAGCATTTGCTGGCAGTAGATCAAATATTACAGCGCCACCACCTACAAACGGTTCATAGTAATCATTATATTTTTCAGGCATTCTTTCTCTTATCTGCGGAATAAGCTGACGTTTTCCTCCAGCCCACTTCACAAATGGAGCGACACTTGAATTACTCATTTTGATTCCTCTTCTCTAGTCACTAAGTGACAAAATCTCATAAATTTATTATACTTGCTAACATAGAAAATAACAATCAAAACTTTCACTCCATGTGAATCCCATATACTTCCATTACTTCTCAAAGACAAATATATACTCATGTGCAAGAAGCAAAAAGTTATTATTCTGTTTTTCCCAGTAACCAGTATATTTACAATTATGCTGCTCTTTTATAATTATTTCTTTGTTGGTAAATCCAGCACGCAAAAAACACTCCATCATACGAAATCCTAACGGAACAACTTTTCCACATTTTCTTATATCACCAATCATAACAGCACACATCTTTCCCTTTTTCAACACACGATATGCTTCATATGCCACTTTATCCATTGCATCTATGAATGGCTTTACTCCCAGCATAGAAATATCCCCTTCTATGTCTTCGCTGTACTTTACGATATCAGCATATGGTGGATGAGTGCAGATAAAATCTATATGAGCATCTTTGATAAAATGCAAATCTACTGCATTTCCCTCCCGTATATATATTTTTGAACTTGTATCACATTGGAATTGTAAATTTGTTTCTGAAATTGAAACTGACTGCGGATTAATATCTATACCTACCGCATTACGACCTAGTAGTTTTGCCTCAACCAGTGTGGTTCCACTACCCATGAATTGATCTAAAATCCAGTCACCTGATTTAGAATATCGAAGTATCAGATTTCTTGGTACATATGGTGACCAATTTCCCCGATACTTTCCTGAATGCGTTGCCCAACTTCCTCTGTCTGGAAACGACCAGATTGTTGTTGGTTCAAGCTTGAAATTATTTGGTTGTAAACTTATAAGTCATGCCCCCTTCTTCTCGATTTGAATACATCTTAATGCTTCTTGCATTAATGACATAACTAATTTTACCTCAGGTTAATTAAAAAAGCCATCTTTTTTCTTTCACAATAAGTGAATTTTTATCTCATTCATAGCATGAGATAATATTCACAAATAGTGAAAGAGGTGTAGCTATGCATTTTAATAATGATACTGACCTATATCGTACTATAGGTTCAAATATAAAACATTATAGACAACAAACTAATTTAACACAGATGCAGCTTGCAGAAAAAGCTCAAATCAGTATCAGTTATCTTTCTAAAATTGAAGCTTCTGGTTGTGATAAAAGTCTTTCCATATCTGTACTTAATCAGATTGCAAATGTACTTGGTGTTGAAATCAATGACTTTTTTAAGGAGGTAAACATATAATGAAATATGATGATATGCTAAATTTTGTTTTAAAACTACCATTTGATACTATGACAGAAGTATACAATAATGGTGAACAATCTATTTTAATTTTTCGTCCCAGTACTCTTCCCAAGCGTTTCAAAGACTATGATGTAAATAAGAATTTTCAAATTTTTCTTAAAATAGGAAATGATAAGCCATTCCGACCTAATCATCTTCGACTGCTTATAGACCTAAAGTTACGTGCCAGAGAACTGCCTCAATGTAGAGAAGAGCTGCTAATTGCTTTTGATAAAATATTTTATGGTGTAGAACCATTAGAAGCTATTCAACCTCTCAATAACATTCATTTTACACAATACATTAATCCAATTGATATCACAGCAGTTCTTGCTCAACTATTCATAATTGAACAGAATATCGGATATGGTAATAAAAGCACTTTTAACCCACCAGCTCTCTATATTCATGGATGGATCCGAACCTTTATTGCTTCATACCAAGAAATTGATCAGATTGTATATCGAATTTGCAGAAACACCCCACCTGCTGTTAAATACACCTGCCAAGATAATAAAAACCATTCGAAATACAATTCTGATGCAAAATTATTATGGTACCTAGATTAACTCTGTAGCAAGCTGCCAACCCGTTATAACAGCTTGCTACATTATTACATTGATATTATATAATTTTCTTATGAGTATTCTTCCACCTCTCATATTTACTATTAAACATCATTATACAGCTAATGTTTATGCAACTTTTTCTATTCTTTTTGTATCAACATTACTTAATTGTTTCGTCTGTATATCACATTTAATTTTTGTTGCCATAACATATACAAGTCCGAAGCCAATAAGTGCTACCGCACATGGCCAACCCTCAAGAGTGATATTAACATTTGTATTTTTGAATAATTCCTTACCAGCTTCTTCCCCATTTTTAATAATATCTTCTTTCATAAAAATCTTCCTTTCTCTTTTGATAAGAAAAGAATAACTCTAATAAACAAAACATTCAACAATACCAAGTCCGCTTAACGCGGACATAAAATCATTGATTTAATAATCAGATATTGTTACTTGTTTCTAAAAAATCTAAAGAATATTTATTTCCTACTTGAGCAAATGCAATTAACATCTGAATTCCCACAGCTTGATTCATTTCATCTGAATATCCAGTATCAATTAATCCTACCACATATCTTAATGCCAGATAATAATCGCCAAGTTGTGACCACTTCTTTGTTGCTTTAAGCTCACCAATCAATTCAAATAGCAACTCATCATAATCGTATACAAATGCTTTCTTCTTTGATGATGATTTTTTTACATCTTTTTGATATTCATATTTAAATTCTTTCCAATCAGACTCTCCTTTGTTTATCCGTACTTGTAATTTTTTTATTTTATCTAAATCGGTATATTGCTGCGTCCAAAGAAAAAATATGCACCAAATCATATTACCAACAGCCTCTATAATATCATCTCCAATTGCGATGATAAAGCAATCAATAATTTCTGAAATAATCACTCCCTGTACTTCTATTCCATTACGAAATGAACTAATCATATTTCTTATTTCTGTAACACCTTTCAAAAATGATTTGTTTCTACATGCCTCATCTGTCTCAATAACTGGTAAAATATGTAGCAATGTATCCATTATCTCGTCCATTTTTATTATTTTATCAGAACTAATTTTTTCAAGTTCATATAATTTATTATGAACTAATTCATCAACCATTTTACCATAATAATGTGCAATTTTTTCTATAGTTGCAATATCTGGCATACGTCTTCCACTCTCATATCCCTGGATAGTCTTTTTTGATGCACGAATAACATTTCCTAATTCCTCTAATGTTTCTCCATTCATTGTTCTCAAATATTTAATGTTTTTCCCGAGAATATTTTCATCCATCTAGTCTATTACCTTTCACTTTACACCATTAACTACCAAATAATTATACCTTATATCGACAGAATCGTATATCCATTTAATATCATATTTCTGTAATACAGAAGCCGGATGCGTCAAAACCTTGGTGGTTACTTACGAATCCGACCTTTTATTAATCACTTTATTCAACGCTATTTATTATACACCTCCCACAACCTCTTCTGCTCCGCTCCAATCCTTAATATCTCCTGCAAATCTCTTGCCATAGCTTCAACATTAGCATCCAACTGTTCCTGTCCTGTTACCTGCCTTAATCTCCCACTGAATTGACTCTTTGCTGTAATATTCCCTAGTCTCCACATTCATATATCCATACACCGAATATGAATATCCATTGCTTTTCTCTATGAATATCGGAGCCACTTCGCCCTTAGATGTTTTCCATCGCATAAGTCTCGGAAACCAGCATAATCCTTCTTTTATCAGTTCCTTAAATGTCTCCAGCAGCTTTCCTATCTCATACAATATTCCTCTGAATGAGTTTCCTGCTTCTATAATCTTATCTCCTTCAACATGATTAGCATATTCTTCTATTGTCGGTGCAAATAATCTGAATGATGATACAAAAGCATTGATCTTATCAAGCAATTCTACTGCTTCATTTGCTTTGTCCGTCACGCTTGCAATCTCTTGTCTTACCGATTGCAGTTCTGAACGCTTTTCATTAAGTTCCTTAGTCTGCCTACGCTCCAACTCCTTATAAGCAATTTTTGAAGCAAACAACTTAATATCTGCATCATTCACCTGTTCCTGTATCTGATCCAAATGTTCTGTTTCCTGAGCCACCTTATATTCCGCAACCGTCAGATCATGATTACGTCCTTTGGACTTTTCCTTTATATGTTCTCCAAAACAATCATTAACCTCTTTATTGGCAACCTCCCTTAGCTCGTCCTGCAGCACTCGCGAAAGCACTTCTTTTGTAAACACTTTTCTCTTTGATACCTGCCTGCTAAGTCCCTTTTTATATCCATCTGCTACTGGAACTCCCACAATATGCATATGAGGACTATCCTCGTCAAGATGAACTACTGCATTTGCCACTACAAATCCTGGCAGTCTTTTTATAAGCTCGCCCAATATAATCTCGTACGATAGCTTTATATATGACTTCATATCATCATACTGTTTCCAGAACTCCCTATCGCCTATCTGAATAATTATCTCTACCGCCATATCCTGCTCCTTGCCGGCGACATGCTCAAAATAATCTTCTATCCGTCGGTCTGGTCGTGTCTGCTTTTTATTATATTCTTCTAATGCCTCATCGAATTCTTTGTGATATACTGTCTTTACATCATCAATCAGATTTGATGTTCCATAGACAATAACAATGTTGTCTTTGCTGTAATCTGATGACTTGTATTTTCTCAGATTATGCTTTGCAACAGCAGCCAATTTAGTTTTCGATGTAATGGCACTTTTCTTATTGCTCACATGAGCTGTATATGAAATATTTCCCATTCGCATCTCCTTATCTGTACTATATTCTTATCTGTGTTTCTATCGGAGCAATGCTGTTATCATCTTGGCTTTGCCATAGATGATAACCCCCTAGCAGTTCTGTCAATCCAAATCCACAATTGACATTGTGAATATTGTTCTGTCATAACTGCGGGGGCTCTCCGAGGGTTATATATATACCAGTCAGATACAACTGATACATATACGTTTCATATCAAGAATTTAATAATCTGTTCTTTTAAGAAATACAGACTCTAAACTCTTATAAGAATTTAGAATCTGTTTTCTCAAACATTCAGATTGTTAAACTCTTTATTGTGGTAATATCCAAGTCCAATAACTTATTCCATCATCCGTTTTACCTTTTCCTGACGCTATACCAAGTTTCTTTTTAGCTGATAATAGCGTATTTCTTTTTATTCCTCGTCTGGCGGCTTCCTGTAATATATCATTTGATATAATCTCTTTGGCAGCTCCAAAATACTCTTTGATAAAACTCTCTGCTATATCCAGCTTCTTTTTACCTCTTCCTTCATTTCCTGACAGAAGCTCATCTATGGTGATATCATAAGGTCCTATGCATACCATTCCTCTATCCTCTGTCATCTCAAATCCTATGGCATCTCCTATTGATGCCAGAGATGATTTATCATGTGCCATTATTCTTATATTAGGCTTGTCCCGAAGCCTTGCTACCAACAACACGCTTCTTGCTGTTGCCTGAATATCAATCGAACCTAAACCTCTGTAAGTTGACTTACTTCCAGCCGCCTTATTCATATGACCGATAAGAACTATTGCACAGTTATATTTTTCAGCAATCATTCCCAAATGCTTTAACACTGGTCTTATTTCATTTGCCCTGTACATATCAACCTTTGCCCCTATATACGCCTGTATCGGATCAAGAATAACCATTCTCGCTCCAGTCTCAACAATCGCCTGCTCCAGCCTGTCATCTGTCATACTTAATTCTTTTTCAGTTTTATCAATCACTCGTATCATGGAACAATCCGCACCCGCCTTTTCAAGTCTTGGCTTTATCGTATCATCAATTCTATCCTCTGCTGTCTGATAAATAATATGAATTGGTTCTCGTTCCCTGTCATCATTACAGGAAAGTGGCAAGCCCCTGCTAAGGGCTGCCGCTAACTTTAATACCAGAGTTGTTTTTCCTTCTCTCGGATCTCCTTCTACTATTGGTTATCTTTCCATATGGTATATATGGATACCAAAGCCATTCAACTTCTTTTGAAATCGCATCTTCCATGTGAATGAGTTTCAATTCTACCTTCTGTTGTTCATTCATAATCTTCCTCCTTGTCATACTGCTTCTTTGTTAAAATATCCTGTTTCTTCCCACACTCGTTTATCCGGACAATAATAGCTATATTCATTTGAATTTTCCACTTTTATCGCTGATCCGAATTTGAGTATTCCTTATTGTAATCCCAGCCTTACATACTGTGCATCCTTACCTATCGCACTTGCAATCTCCTTTATTGGTACATTTCTTCCTGTAAAAGCTGGCAAATCAACCTTATAAATAACATCTGGCATATTTACCACCTCCTCTGTTGTAGAGCACTTCTTGCTCTGTTATGTTTGCATTATGCAGACCTTTGTTTGCTCTGTCAATAGTTTAAATTTTAATGTTGGCTATCATTTATTAGTATGTTACATTTACAACTACAGGAGGTTGAAGCAATGAATACAGGTAAAAAGATTAAATTGATATGAACCTTTCGTGGTTTAACCCAAAAGGAATTAGGTGAAGCATGCGGAATACACGAAGTTGCAATCCGCAAGTATGAATTAGGAAAAAATATTCCTAAACCGGAACAATTAAGAAAGATTGCAGAAGCACTTAATGTAAATGTCAATTCATTAGCAGAATTTGATATTGAAGCTGATGGTGATGTACTACCATTACTATTTGCAATTGATGAAAAGTTTGATGTGTCTCTCAAAGACATTGATGGCGAGCCGGGAATATTTTTCTCTGATAAGAATCTTGTACAGTTCTTAAAGGACTGGCAGGCTATGAAAGAACTTCTTGCATCTGGCAGCCAGACACAGGACAACTATGAGATATGGAAAACAATTCGCCCAAGTGTGACAAAGGTAACCCACGAATAATAATCATTTTATCCGTTTGCTATCAGCTTTCTAGTAAATAGCGAAAGGATGGTGCTTATGAAGTTACCCAACGGATACGGAAACGTTGTAAAACTTTCCGGCAAGAGAAGAAAACCTTATATCGTGCGAAAGACTGTAGGCTGGCACTATGATAAGTGAAAAGACAAACAGGTTCAGGATATGATTACAATTGGATATGCAGCTACCAGAGCTGAAGGCTTGCAAATGCTTGCTGAATATAACAACAATCCATTTGATACTACTGCCGCCAAGATGACATTTTCAAATGTATATGATGAATGGTCGAAGCGTAAGTTTCCAACAATTTCTGAATCTAATGTAAAAGGATATACTGCATCGTATAAGGCATGTGAATCCCTTTACAACAAAGTATTTAAGGATATCAAACTTGTTGATTTACAGACAGTTATTGATACCTGTGGAAAGAATTATCCCACACTAAAGAAAATCAAAGTCTTATTTAATCAGCTATATGATTACGCCTTAAAGAATGATATATGCAACAAAGATTATTCAAGCTATGTAGATGTTGTTCAGTACAAGGATCGCAATCCTAACAAATACGACAGAAACAAATTTGAGAAAAATGAGATTGACCTTCTATGGGTGCAGAAAGAAGACAAATATTATCAGATAGTACTGATGCTCATATATAGTGGAGTCAGAATTTCAGAACTGCTCGATCTAAAGAAAGAAAATGTTCATCTGGATGAACAGTATTTTGATGTTATCTGTAGTAAAACAGAGAATGGTATCAGAAAAGTTCCAATCGCCGACAAAGTTCTGCCATACTACAAAGCCTGGTATGAATCCTGCCCCGAATGTGAATATCTGCTTCATACAGAAGACGGAAAACATTTTGAATACAGGAACTACTATGATAGCTATTTCAAACCACTTATGGAACAACTTAATATTAATCGTACACCACACTGCTGCAGACATACATGTATATCTATGTTGGCAGAAGCCGGTATTAATCAGACGATTATCAAGAAAATTGTGGGACACTCTGGTGCTATGACACTCACAGAGAAAGTGTATACCCACTTT
>OLNZ01000328.1_pt1 | contig 51084 bp, 43 predicted proteins | sample 1672981 | NCBI WGS metagenome assembly OLNZ01 (sample SAMEA3136743, study PRJEB25190) | human gut metagenome | biome: human gut; feature: human-associated habitat; material: faeces | place: Austria | collected 2013 | reverse complement strand
ATTGTTCCATGAGAAAATCCTCCTTCGATATGATGAAATGATTATCTCACAGAATCCTGTTTTTGGCACGGTACGCATGGTTTACCGCTTACGTTGTCTGTGCTGATTCCGGATGTTTGATATCTTTCGACAGTTTCTTAGGATCATACGTTGTCCCTGTCTTTAGAATGAGTTGCGTCTTTAATTTCAAAAAATTTTTACCGCACCAAAATTATTTCTTATCATCAGTTTGATATTTCTTTCTTACCATTTCCGCTTCAGTTTTAGCAACAACTCCTGTCACTAACCGTATCTCATCCTTATACGGCATTCTAGGCGCATACAACGAAATATATGCATTCCCTATTGCACCTTGAAAAAATATCATTTGAGGATTACTAGTCTTCCCAAATGAAAGAACATGACTCTTTGAAATTCCTGGATACGGATCAATATAATATATCTCTTCTATACCTAATTGATACGCTTTCTTCGAGCATAATTCACAGGGGCTAGCAGTTGTAAATAACTTTCCACCCTGAATTTTTGCCCCACCATACTTTGAAATCTGTAAAAAAGCATTTTCCTCTGCATGTAATGCGCGAGTATATACTTGGTTTGATTTTCCTGTAATTCCATTATAAATATCTTTGAAACAATATGCATAATTTTTCCCTTCCTTCTTTGCTTTGATAGCATCTTGTTGCAAACAGGAATTAATGCTTTGCATCGTTTCATCAAAATATTCATCCTCAAGTTCAAATTCACTAAAAGTTTCACTATCTTTATTTCTGCAAAAATCCTCAACACAACGCAAATTACAAGGTACTTGCCCTTTAGGTACGTCATTCCATCCCACTGAACGCACAGAAAAATCAGCACCTGTAACCACAGCCCCCACTTGTCTGGACAAACAACCTGAATTATATTTTGCATTAAATGCCAACTGCATACATCTCTCCAAATGGGTAGGCGCAACTAATCCTGGTTGAAGCATAAGTGCGATGTATTTAATGATCTGTTCTGTTAACTCAAAATATTTATGATTTTGAATATTCGGATTATATAAATACACATCAGAAATTTCTAAACACGCCGCAACATTTTGGTGATAAAAGATACCATCTCTTCCTGGATATTCTATACCATCTAAACTTTCCAATTCTTTACGATTCATTCCAAGCCTATTTTGCCTGAAACTATCTTCTGTATTAATAGCAAATGAATAGAAGGCTCTATATCGATCTCTAAAATATTGAATTTCAAATGAATTTCTTAACGCATCTATACATATTCTCGTTCTTTCTTTACCTTTATTCTCCAATTCCTCTTTTCGATTTATCATTTTTATGACATAATTTATTCTCTCTGCAAGTGTAATTTCTTTTCCTGATTTTTCTTCTTTACAATCATATTCTCCTGAACTTCTAATGTTATTTCCAACCTGCTGCATAAAATAAGAATACAAATTATATACTTTTGTTTCCTTATCTTCTGTATCCTTTGTTTGTACAACTTCCTCAACTGTAATATTTTTTATTGCTTTCCTAAATTCATTCTTCTTTTCTATCAATTTCGTTGTAAAGAAAATGATCATTTCATTTAATTCATTCATATCTTTATTCTCTAAAGACTCAATATATTTATCATCATTGTATATTTTGTTTATCCAATCTTTTAATTGTTGATCGATAACTTCTTCCTTAATATTCTCCAAATCAACTGCTTCTTCTGATTTATTCTTTTGAAATGCCTTAACAATTTCCGATTTCAACTGATCAACTTCCTTTATATGTACCTCTTCTGCAATACTATCTATATAAGCAAATAGTTTTCCATAATTATCCTGCAAAATAAATGAAAAAATAACAGAACTTGCCTCTATCACATCAAATTTTTTCCACTTTTTTCCTTCTTTCATGTAACGATAAATGATACTATATTTTCTTTCGCCAGAATCATTGTAATCACATGTCTTATACGATTTCAAATCCAATTTTTTCATATCATCGGTAGATAATATTTTTGCTACTGTCGTACATCCTGATCCTGTTCTTCCCGTTAACCCTATTAAAATAAACTTATCACGTTGACTATATAAACTTTTAATCGCTTCCGCTTTATCCATTAATACATTCTCCTTTGTAACACATTCAGTTTTACAGGAACGCTATTATTTCTAAATTATATTTTCTGTTCTATTCCTGTTTTGCAAATCTCATATACTTTTCAATTACCTCCTTTTGTTTTCTACTACTTATCGGAAATACATTATTATCCTGCATCGTTATTTCATCACTCTGAAATACTTTAATATAATTCATGTTGATCAAATATGATTTATGTACTCTTAAAAACATTGTTGATTTCTCAGCAATTAGTTTTTCAACTTCGCTCATTTTCCTATAAAACCGATACACCGCCCCATCCTTTGCGTGTAACTCAATTAACCTTCGATCACTAATAAAATATAAGATTGTATTGATTGGAATACGATATTGTTTCCACTTATGTTCAAATGAATATACCGAATTGTTATCAACAATTAGGTTGGCTACAGAATCTATAACTCTTTCCACCTCTAGTCGATTAATCGGCTTATCCAAAAATTGAAAAGGCTGCACCCCAAATGCCGCTTTATAATACCTATCATAACCTGACACAAAGATAATATAGCAATACGGATTCTTTTGTTTCACTTTATCTGCAGCATCAATACCATTATCAATTCCTAATTCAATATCTAAAAACACTAAATCAAATGCCCCAATTTCATCCATTTCATATAGCAAATCCCCACCATTTGAACATTTTGTTATTTTGTATACCGCATTGAATTTGTCAAACTTCTGGGAAACAATGTTATACATTGTTTCAACTTCCTGTTCTTCATCATCGCAAATTGCAATATTAATCACTATAATACCTCTTTCCGCAAATAGATTATTTTTGTATATTTTACATATTGTTTATATTTCATTCATTTGTAATATTTTCTTTATATTGTTGATATACTTCTTTATTCAACTCAACCACTTTACAAAAATATTTATTAATTTCAAATGGATTTCCATCTGAACTTTCATTAGCATTACGCACCATACACATCGTGCAAAATTCCTTTTGAGCACAGACTAAGCATTGAGGAAAATCCTTCCGCTTTATGTTCCTCAAAAATTGCGTTTTCTCAGAATTATTCCAAATATTTTCTAGTGTTGTTTCTTTCAAATCTCCCAAAACATAGTTCTGCCATCCAGCACAGGGATAGGCCACTCCTCTTTCAGAAATACATATTGACGACCGGCACACACTGCATATATTATCTTCTGCAGTTAAATCATTCTTACTACCAACCTCTTTTTCAATATGTTTTATATAGTCTTTATTCAAATGTACTGTACGAACAATATACTGATACACATCATTATATGTAAGTCTACAATCCAAATTTTCATCTGAACAATTATATTGTCCTATTATTACATAATCACTATTAACTTTAATATTATGTTCTTTTCCCCAATTAATTACATCTATATATTCATCCTTATTTTGTTGTATCACCGGGCAACTAATTTGAATTGGAACACCACTTGCCTTTAATTTTAGTACAGATTCTATCGTTTCTAGCCAACTGCCTTGTCTACATGTTATTGCATCATGTATTTCAGGATTCATAGAATATATAGAAGTCTGAATACTGATTAATGGATTCTTCTTAATCTCATTCAAAATCTCGTCACTTAACATTGTCAAATTACTCAGGATATTAACAGAGAAATTATATTCATTACTTTTTTTAAGAAAATCAACAAACGATGGATGAATCATCGGTTCTCCACCACTTATAGTCAAATTTAACACTTTCATATCCATAGCTTGTTCTAGAATATTATAAAACAAGTTCTTATCCATCATATCGTTTTTCAAAGCATGAGGTATGTAACAATGCACACAACGTTCATTACATTGACTGACTATCTCAATATGCAAATGCGTCAATCTTACCCCATCTGGAAAATATCTACCAAAAAACTCTTCCGTTTCCACTATATTCTTTTTTGCGTTTTCTCTCTTATCTAACATTTCATCAAAAGATTGATCTCTCTGATATTGGTCTGCATTATTGTAACATTCACATGTCGTATTTCCTTTAACCACAAATCCGGCATCTATAAGTTCTTCATAAAATTCAATCGCATCATTTCTAAGTGTTTCTCTATCTGTATCTAAAAAAAGTGAATGCATTCGTTCTACTATCTGATCAATCGATATCGGTTTTCTTGCCAATTCTGACAAAAAAATATTACCAATTGATGATACGATTCTATCTCCTATAAAATCATGATTATCACCTAATAATCTATATTCAAAATTACGATTATCTGTTATATAACCAAACTCACCATAATCACGATAAATTGTGTTAGTTCTCCTCATATAATACATATTCTTCTCCTCGGAAAGCAAGCGGCACTATCATCATACAATGACATTGCCGCGCCTTTATGATCGATTACTATCTTCCTCCCGGTCCTGGCGGATTGCACGGTCTTCCACTCGGCTTACTATTCGGTCTGCACTCTGCCATTAACACTGTACTCTGTGCTACTACAACTGGTTTTTCGTACTTCATATTCTCACCTTCTTCTATCAAGTAAAATATATTATTAAGTAACAATATTATTATATAACAAACAAAGTGCAAAACATACATTGTACATTTCTACACTTTATTTGGTCATTTTCGTATTAACAATCTTGCTTTCAAATATCCAGTTACCAGTAACAACGCACAACATAGTACGCCAACTAATACTGCAACGCTGATTGCAGGATACATATAATATCCTGCCACAATTATAATCGACTCAACAATTATAATTATTTGTGCCTTCTTCTTATTATATGAATATTCTATTTCTGATAACGGTTTGTTCTTGTCTGCCAATGGCGAAAAGGCAAACACAACTACCACAGATATCACTGTACACAGAAAAACAATATATGCATCTGCATGCCAGTTCTTAATGCACAATAACGCACATATAAAAACAAAAACCGAAGCGAAGATGCATCTCGTAGCACTCTTTGCATGATATCCTCCTGTACTACTTCGTAGTAATTTGTATGAAATTAAAAAGAACATTCCTTCTAGAAAACACCCCATTTGGAAAGAAATAATAATAGTAAATAATAAAACGCAGCCATACATTGTCAGAACACTTAACCCATAAGAATAGACCTCAGCATCCTCCTCTTCAATAATGCCATATCTGATCATTCTATGAATTACATTTTGTTTCATATTCGTCATTATTTCTCCAATTTTGAGAATTTCTTAATTCCTTGTGGCTCCTCAGGCTGATATAAGATTAACAAGCAAACCTCTGAAGCTACACTTGTCAGTATCATAGTTGTTACAGCCGCCAGCATCTTTAATAATTTATCCATATATCAAATTATATACAATTCAATCAACAAAATATTATTTTGTAATTTTCATTCAATTAAATTGTAATTTTCGCATCCTTATGCATATTCGCAAACATCAAAGATTAATATATGAACAGAGAACTTATTATTATCACTATCAATCTTCATTATACCTTTATGTTTTTCAACAATCTGCCGTACACTTTTCAAACCTATCCCATGTCTATAGTAATCCTTTTTACTTGATTTAATTTCTCCATTCCGGGTTCTTATGATCTCCCCTGCATACGGATTCTCTATAGAAATAAGCAATGTATTCTCATTTCTACGATCTGTTTCAATATTAAGATCAATATATCGATCATCAATACAGTTCTTATTTGCATCAATTGCATTATCCAATAGATTGCATAACACCACACTAATATCGCTCTGTTGTATATTCAGATCCGATGCAATCTTCAAATCTACACGGAATTGTATATTATTATCATTTGCAATACTTGCCCTGTTATTAATAATAGCATCAATCACAACACAACCAGAATTTGCAATAGTCTCTTCAAACCCATAGAGTGTTGCAATCTCTCGATAATTCCATTTCTTTGTCTCTTCAATATATTTGAAATCATGCTTAAATTCATTGATATTCTTCCATAATTCCGTAACTCTTTTACTCTCTTGTATATAACATATATTCTGATTCTCCAATAACAAATTTTTGTACTTATCCGTCATATTTTCCTGCAATTTAATATAGAAATAGTAACTCATAATATTGAATCCAATAATTACAAACACAGCAAACAGATTCCATGCTCCATCTGAAAGATCATTCATAACATAAAAACATATGATTAGATATATGCTACCTGCCGGAATCAATAAGACCTCTAAAAAGTCAGCCAACTTTATCTCATTTTCATCTGCCTTGCCAAATATCAGAACCAATAACCTAATCACAACAAACATTAAAATGTTCGAGATAATCTGCAATATTTTATCAGTATAATCATTTCTATCAACACCCAGCAACATATATGTTCCATAATAGGCAATCAACTCACAACAGATTCCCATCAGATAAAAATAAAATGTATATAATAATATTCGCTTACGATTCGCTTGATAGAACATGAGTGTAACTGCTAAATATGGAAGCAAAAACAATAGCATATTTACAATAGGTAACTTTCCATCATATAATTCCTGCATAGAAAACGAGATAACAACACCGCTCCATGCTATCAACAAAATTACTTTGTTACTATTCTTTCGTTCATACACATGGCAATTATATATGTGCAGCAGAAATGCAATAAAGATGTTGTTCATAATCGTCATGCTCATTTTTTCTTCCTCCCTATAATGTCAAGCCCTAAATCATTGATTTTTCAGGCTTCCTATATTATTTTCACACCTAACCAATCAATCTACTTACTATTATCTATATACTGCCTTGCATCCTTAAAAAAACTCCATATCATTATAATCATAATAATACCAATCGGGAATGCAGATATAATACTTACACTCTGTATATTGCTCATGGAACTGTCTGAGAAAACCAGAGCAATCGGAAGAACAATCAATAATATACACCACAATAACTCAACCAGCTTATTGGGTTGTTCTCCCTCATCTAAATGTTTATAGCTATAGCAGGCCGCTGTATACGCTATGGAATCAAATGATGTCGCATAAAATGCAATCATACACACCAATACCAATATTAATACAAGAGTCGCACATGGCATTGTTTTGATAATATTTAGGATCAATGCGTATGCATCTCCATCCTTCGCATATTGTGTAATAAAATCTGTCTTTCCCTTAATCTGAAGTCCGAGGCTGTAATTTCCCAGTACTACAAAGCTTACTATTGTAGATCCAACTCCAAATACATATCCGCCAAGAATGGTCTGCTTAATCGTTCTTCCTCTGGAAATATTACCAATGAAAAACGGTGCTGCAATACACCATACCATCCAATACGCCCAATAATAGATTGTCCAATCCTGTGCAAAGTTACTGGTTCGCCCCGGATCTGTAAATGTACTCAATTCGATAAAATGCTGTATCATCTTCCCTAAACTCTGGAATCCGTTTTCAAGAATGAATCGTCCCTGTCCACCCACTAGAAGAACAAAAATCAAGAGTCCAAAAAAGAGATAGATACAAAGTTTTGCTAAAAATGAAATACCTTTAAATCCATGCAGCACCGCATACGTATATACACAACAAGTTAACACAAGGATAACAATAGTTACAACTGTTCGACTGATTTCAATACCAAATAAGCCAATTACAATTTCCGCTAATAAGGGCGTTGCTACACTAAATGTCGTAGCCGTTCCTGCCAATAATGCAAACAATGCAAACAGATCGATCACCCGTCCCAAAATTCCATCTGCATATTTACCAATAACCGGTCTGCACGCTTCTGAATATCGTTGTCTATTTCTCTTTTTAACATGAAGCATAAAACCAAATGCTACCGCAAGCACCAGATAGAACGCCCATGGAATAAAGCTCCAATGAAAAAGGGGAAATACACCTGCCCATTCAGTAATAGAACCAAGTTCTTTCATATGTGGATTGTTTGCATACATAACCCATTCAGAAAATGAATAAAACAAAATATCAGCAGCAAGACCACATGTAAACATCATACTCCCCCATACAAAAAAGGAATATTTAGGTTTCTCATCCTTTTCTCCTAACACTATATTTCCATATTTTGAAAATGCCAAAAATACAGAAACAATTAAAACCCCCAGGCCAATCACCAAATAATACAACCCCAATGTATCTCCAAAAAAGAATCGGACCTGTCCTATAATGTCATTAGATTGTTCAGGAAATGCAAACAACACTGCTGCAAGTCCCATAATTAAAACAAATGGAACAATCGTTATCATCCAATCAATTCTACCCTTATTATTCTTCATTTTTTTCACCCTCCTCATATGTCTTATCCACCGCTATAAGTTCTGCATAATTATCAATCTCTATGATATCTCCCTTGTACATCTCCCGTATTCCCAAATCATAATCATTAAAATGCAAAAACATAGCTACATCATCCCAGTAAATATCTCTATTTTTCTTAATATCAAATTCCTGTTCCAAATGTTTCTTTAACTTTTTTCCGTCTTCTGCTGACCATCTTGATACTGAGTATAACTGCCAGCCTTGTTTTCCCCCATTCCTGCTACAGGAAACAACCCGACCATCTACTACCTGCATTAACCATTCATCCGTTTCACTATCTGTCCAAATCGCATTATACCCCGACTTTTCAAAATCACTTGAAAGAATGTGGTCATTATATATAATCTGATCTCCATCAAGAATAATGACATCTTCCAAATAATCTCTGGCAACATAAAGAGACGATATGTTATTACAAGTGTCATAATAGGGATTCTCTATAAACCTCACACCGTATTCCCGTTCGAGTATGGCAAATTGTTCTTTCAAATATCCCACAACAACATATATTTCATTAATTCCATTTGCCTGAAGTCCCTGAATAACAGTATCTATCATTCTGACTCCATTTACTTTTATTAAAGGTTTCGGTGTATGGTATGTAATGGGGCGCATCCTCTTTCCAATACCAGCCGCCATAATGATTGCCCGTTTTACCTTATGCATCTTCTAACTCCCCTCTCACAATCCTATAATACTCTTTGGCATAACGGTATTGCCTTAAAGAATACTCTCCAAATTCAACACCCAGACTCCTTTTATATTCACACCAATTGCTCCACAAAAGACCACATGCCGCAATATAACAATATATTTTAATTCTGACTTCTGATCTACAGTTGCCATTAAAATATATATCAATCAGGCGATCCACCTGCGTTCTGTCATACATTGCATAAATGCAAAACATTGCAATATCTACATGCGGATCCTGCATCGCTGCATACTCCCAATCAATCAAACGAACATCCCCGTCACTTGTGAAGAGAAAATTATCCGGCACCGCATCTATATGTGTAAGACAATACTCTTCTTTATGTGCGTCAACATATTCCCTCAACGAAAAGATATTCGCCTTTGTCTTTGTATAATCCCGATATATAGATGACTGTCCACCCCAGAGACTTTCATAAAAATCTATTTGCCGAAATATATCAAACGTATGTTTTACCTTTAATTTCATTTTATGAAATTCCTGCAATTTCTCCATACACAATTTCAGATCATTTACATTTTCAATATCACATACTCTTGAATCCTCAATAAATTCTGTAATCTTATAACCATTGTTCGGATTCATGTATATTACATTATCACATATTCCCCGTCCTGCAATTATTTGATATACCTCAGCCTCTTCCTGACGGTTAATAAGCTGCTCCGTCCCTTCACCCGGAATACGCATAATATATCTTTTCCCTTTGCAGGTGAACAAAAATGAACGGTTTGTCATTCCTTTCTTAAGAACTTCTATATTTACGATATCCTTGCTGTTCACCTTAAAAGTTTCCACAATAACATTAATCGCATCTGATTTCAGGTGATTGGATTCATCATCTAATTCCCTTAGTTGTTCATAAGTGTTAATTTCTACAAAATCTGATGCATGCACTACCTTCGCAGGCACTATCATTCTGTCACCTTCATATAAGGTTGTCTCCCAAAATACATTATCATATCTTTTATTCTTATCAAATTCCTGCAAACGCTGTCGAACAATATCCGCTTCTTTCTTAGTCAAATAAGAAATTCCTATCATGGAATTACCGCCTTTACCATTCGAAACCATCACTAATTCCCTTTTACGATTTACCCGAACATCACTTTCATCATCCACAAAATCCGTTACCATATACCACGAATATAACTCGTGTTTTGAAAACGGATTCCGGTCAGTCCATATATCACATGGAATTATATAGGAATTTGCAAGATAATCCGATGCAAGATATAACGAATGAAGATTGTTTTTAGAGGTATATTTCTCATTCACAATAAGTTCTACATCATATTCATCTATCAGATATTCAAACTGTTCTTTCATAAAACCAACAACAATATATATATTCTTTATGCCTACCTCATGTAATTGTTTAATTATTCTCTCAATTAACGTCTCACCATCAATCTCTATTAAAGCTTTCGGTGTTTGGGTATTAATTGGCACCATTCGCATTCCAAAGCCCGCTGCTAGAATAATAGCATTTCGAGGTCTATTATTCTTAAACAACATTTTTGCTTTATCCGTTAATCGAATATCATTATCCAGATAGCCATTTTCAATTAGACTTTTTATTGATTTATTAACTATTCCAAGTGAGTGCCCTGAATATTCAGCTATTACTCTTTGGTTCAAATATGTCTTTTGATATATTGCACATAATATATCTTTTTCCTGTGTATTCAATCCTTCACCTTCTCGTTCATATTTTTTCATTTTTATGTTTTCGTGAACATCAAATCATACTTTAACATGCATATCACAAATAATCAATACCAATCTGTAAATGCATTTGTCAAAAATCCAGCCCCAAGCTAGATATTTTCTTTTTTATTAAACATACAAATTATTAAAATATTCATACTCTAAATTCATATCAATCTACATAACGCCTATATATTTTATATTCATGATGCGGAACCTGTTCTTCCTTTGGTGGCAACTTCATATAATCTCCATAATCACACTTTAAAAATTCATCATAACCGCTTGGAACCTTGACCTCAAGATTCTCAAACATCATATAAATATATTGATCGAACCATTTTTTTTCATACAAAGTAAGCCCTGCATCCCATATCATTTCGGCAACATAACGGCTTTCTTTAATATCATAAATATCCTTAAATTTTTCCAATCTATCAAGAAAATATTTTAATCCACGTATCTTCGAATATCCCCTAACAATAAATTTTACCACCGAGCGATACCATTTATTATATGTCGATTTTGTATAATGTGTATCTATACTCCATAACGCAATTCGAAACAGATTACTTTTTTTCCTTTTTATCCTCTTCAGGACTTGCTCTGCATCTGTACCCGCACCATCAAGAGGATATATATCAATAAAAACACCTGAATCATATTTTTGAACATTCTCATATATCGCTCTGTAATTCATATCATTCAGTCTTGCAATATTATATGGATAGTCCTTTTCCGACTTTCTAGTAAGTAGTTTATATGGTCGTAATTCATCCTCATGAGTTATACAATAATCACAAAATTTATCATAATCATCACGCAACATAACAACATCAAAATCATCATCCCATGGAATAAAACCTTTATGTCGAACTACACCAATTAACGATCCATACGCAACATAATAATTTACCCCTATTGTATTACATATTTGTATCATCTTCTTAATAATATCTAGCGTTATTTCATGAATTTCTTTGATATTTAACTCTGTTCCTAAATATTCATTACCCAAGCTTTTTTCCTCTCCTTATTGTTTTTAAAATTTGATTTCTTATCTCCTTAGCAATTTCATTTTTTGTATAGGATAAATAAATCCATGTCAATAGACAATAAATTATTCCACCTATTATAACCAATAATAACAAATCAAAAACAGTATTTTTTAATTGTGCTTTTATAAAAAACAAGCATACATACATGAACATTCCAATACAAATAAATGAATAACCATTTTTCATATATTGACATAACGGCAATTCCTTACGGACACAAAAAAGTTGAACACCTAATAATACAATTTCCGAACACAATGTTCCAACAACAGCACCTAAAGCTCCATATTGAGGAATCATAAATAAATTTATACAGAAGTTTACACAAGCTCCCGCTATCAGTGAAAATGTATACTCTTTATCTCTTGCGTTAGGTATCAGAAATTGAGATCTTATAACACTTCCAATAACTGAAAGCAGAACTGCTGGAGAAAGACCGCAAATCAACACTCCACAAGGTGCAAATTCCTGCCCCCAAAAAATGATTGAAAAAGAATCGGCAACCGCAGCCATTCCAAATGCTATTGCTGAACCAATTATTACTGTATATTCCATAGATAATTCAATAAAATGTTTACTTTCTTCAATTTGATTAGAAGAAAGCAGATGTGCTGTCCTCGGTAACATAACCGTACCAATTGTCGTTATAAATGCTTTGGGAACACTAATTATCTTATCGGCATTCTCATAATAACCATTTTGCATAACATTACTCAAACGTCCTATCATATATTTATCCATATATGTAAATACACTTATTGCCAAAACCGGTATAAACAAAATCCATAAAGGCTTAATGTTTTTTAATATCTCCCTTCTGCTTGGACGATAAAAATCCACATATTTCATTATATTAGGCCATAACGTTAACTGACCGATCAATCCTCCAGCAGAATTAATTGCTACATATTTCCACAAATCATTAGCATTATGAACCAATGTAAAAATCAGAATAAGCGTTATAATCTTAACCAAACTGTTTCTTATTACAGTAACCTTAAATTCCTCCATTCCACTAAAGAACCATGCAATATCTAATCCTTTTGTTAATAGCGACATGGTTAAAATTATAAAAATTAATTTGTACTCCTCTACAAACAAACTAATATAAAAAAAGTATAAAAACAATACAATGCAAAAATTTATAAGCTGGCAAAAATATATACTCCAAAATTTTCTACTTCTTTCTTCCTTAGAAATTCTTACATATGCAATTTCCCTATTTCCATAATTTTCAACTCCCAAAACAACAAACATTCCAAAATAGAAAACAACAGAATTAGTCCAAGATGCAACCCCTATACTTTCTGCTCCAAGTATCCTGGCTAAATACGGAGATGTTATTAACGGAACTGCTATTGCTAATAATTGATACAAAAAATTATATATAAAATTTTTCTTCAAGCTTTTTTTTTCCATTATTCTTTACCTTTAATCAAAAAATGATTTTCCAAATATTTATATATTGTTTCTTTTCTTTCAAACTCACTTTTTTCAAATTTATAGCTAAGTTTATGAACATCTGTCATTTTAAGAATTTGTTTATATCGGGTTTCATCATACATATCAAACAGTTCGTCTTGCATTATATGTGGTGGTTGACAACTATATGTAGGAATTTTCTTCCATTCCTCTGGCTTATATTCAGCAATTAACATAAAAAACAAGTGGAATATAAAATAATTCTCCACTTTTTTATGAGTTTCCCAATAACGTAAAAGTAATTTTTCAACAGAAACTAAATATGGATTTTGCGGGCATGACAATATACACCAATTAGACATTCCAACATATGGATCTAATGCCTTAAAATCTTGATAGACGAACAGCCTTGTTCCTTCTTTTATTAATCCATCAAGAAAATTCTTTGATGTACATAATACAGTTGAATCTAACCATATGCCACCATATTGATTTAATAACTTAAGTCGAACAATATCCGAATAGTGTGCCGATTTTATTAAACCTTTGTCTCTCTTTTCTTTAATGTATTGCGGAATTTCAATATACTCCGAAATATTTTTTTCCGTTATAACAACTATATTATATTCCGAAAAATTTTTTCGAACTGATGCAATACATATTTTAACAATATCCGGTGCATTCTCCTCACCTTGAAACCAACATATCCAAATCCGTTTAGGAACTGGTTCTAAATTTTCTTTATTCCAGCTAATCTCCTTTAATATATTACTATACTTTTTTTTAAGTAATTGATAATCAGACATATCTTTTTTTAAAATACGCATGCGCCAATTAAAATTAAACTGGTTAATTATTAATACATTCAAAACATCCTTTATAGATCGACAAATCCCATTTTCTTTGATTTTTTGGACAAATTTCATTTTTTCAAAATATTTTCCTTCCTGTTTCATTTATCAATAATTGAAAATATCAATTTCTGTCTTTTGAAGTAGAAAAATAGATATAATCAAAAATAAAACCCAATTAAAAGTAATATTATACATTGCCCCCTCAATTAAAAATACCGAGAATAATACAAAATATTTTTGATCTATTTTCATTACCTTAAGGACATTCTTTAAATACCAATAATAATATATTGCAAAGCCAATATACCCATAGGACCACAATTGGTTAACATAATCACATTCAATAGACCATTTATCACTTGTTGCATAAAAATTCATCAAATGAGATTGCGGATATCCAGAACATCCTGGTCCATAACCAAACAAATTAGAAAGCAAATCATTTTTTTGAGTGATTGCCGGTATAGAAGTCCAATAATACAAATGTGTACTTGCACTTCCTTCTGTCTTAACACGATTTTTCAAATCCAACAACTGAATTATTTCCGTCGTCTTTTCCATTATCACATCTATATTTGCAACTACCATTATAAAGAAAATACCTATACCAATTAAAAAGAAAATAGCTTTTTTTCTTGATAATTTGTGTTTAGAATTTAAACTAATTATAACTTGTATTACTGTAGCTATAATAAGACCTATCATCAACGTACGACTTCCAGAAAGAAAACCTAAAATTAAAATGGCTATCCTTATAAAATTATTACGAGTGTATATATATCCAAATGTTAACAAGGGCGCCAAATTTCCTGCATTCCAACATAATCCACTAACTTTTAATTTTCCAAATTGATATTGTGTAGCATATTCCTCTATCATGCGAAAAGTATCCCTAAAAATTAAATTGTTAAGGTCTTTTCCCAATCTTTCAAAAATAATTTGTGCAAATCCCCAAACCATTTGAATAATCGAAGAAATATATACACCTTTTATATAATATACAAGGTACTCAACTCTGTTTTTGGGTGAAAAAAATATATAAATCAAAACAAGAAAACATAGTTGGATAAAACTTGTCAATATTCCTTTTGTCCATTTAGTTGGCATTCTAAAAGAGCATATCAAATACGAAACCATCCACATCCCTACAACAATCAAAAAAGTGCTATCACCTTTAGTTAAAAATCTAATACCACCTTTTCGAATCCACTCTCCTAATGCTATAATCCCCAACAATAATATTCCCCAAACATACATAGTAATGGAGAAAATATTAAGAATTGGCATAGGCGCTAATATTCCAAATAATAGAAAAAATATACTATATCCATTTCTTTTTTTTATAAGGTTACTTTTATCATAGCTAATTTCCAATTTTTTCTTCTCCTTATTCTAACGTTTTTCCTCGAATTATTCTATTTAAACACCAAACAATAATCAAGCAATTTATGTACATGGAATTTGTCCTGACTTTATAACACGTAGTCCATATATACTTAAAAGATTTCCGATACTTCTTGCAAAGCTCACGCATATTTTTCATATATCCTATAGAAATTCTTCCGATACTAAAATGATGAATTTGAGAAGGATATACATAAATTTTTGCGGAATGACTTCTAGCATATAAGCATTGTTCAACTGTATAAAGATGCCAGTTATTGCAAATTATTTCATCAAAATGGTGCATTTCCCAAGTTGCTTTCTTCATACCAAACATTCCTTCATCAACGCATGCAACTTCATAAAGTTTTTTTTCATATTCATAATTCAGTTCAGGATCATATTTTTCGCCAGCAGTAAGATTAGAATAATATTTTTTACTTTTTTCAACAACTCCCTGAGTTCCTATAATTGTCCCTACATCACACTTATCTATTACTTTTGCCAGTTCCCTTATTTCATTTTCAGTTTTCAAATAAATATCCTGATGTGAAAAAATCAAAACATCGCCTTTAGCTATCTCAGCCCCATAGTTAAGCGCCTTCGATGCGGATTCATATTTCCCAAACCTGTTATCAATTTCTATAAATTCTAGTTGTATATTCTGAAATCCAAGCGAGCGTTTTAATTGCATCGTTAATTGTTTTTCATTGTTATAAACGCATATTACTGAAACCATAACACATCTCCAATTTTTCACGAATATAATCCCAAATTAAATATAAACTCATCCCGATATTTTCCATCATTCATTATATAACTAAACTTAGATCCTTGCGTTATCGACGAAATTAAATATTTACACTTAGAAAGAATAATCATTTTCGTCAAATACTCCTGTCCGCGTCTTTTTTTGTCAGAATCCAAGACATTTGACTTGCTTAGAACAACTTTTTCCTCATAGCCTCTGATAAATCTATCATATGATACAATATGTATGTCATCGGGAAAAACTTCTGATATACAATCAAATATATCCCCATCTTCCGTAACAAGAAAAAAAGAAGCGTTCGGATATTTTTCTTTAAATTCCAACATTTTATTAATCACTTGTTCTGCTGTTGGTTGTATGTATTCACCCGATGGTCTAACCTTTACATAATCAGTTCCTCTTACATATACTCCTATGCAATTATCTATTTTTAGATATTCACATTCAGAATTAACCATTTTCATAACTTCGTCACTTATTTTCAAGTATTTCTTAAATATATCAGTACATTCCTCTCGCAACTTTTTGTTAAAAAATACATTTGAGCCAAATAACCCTTTGGGATTTAAATTTCTAAATGTCCATCCAGAAATATAAACTGTTTTACTTTGATATACATTTATTTCTTCTACATCATATGGTTGTTTAAAAAAATATTCCCATGCATTAACAATACCATCGGAATATTGTGTTTTAAAATTTTTCCAATCAACAAAAGGAATATATCCTTTATCCACCGCATAGTTAATATATATCATTTGTCTATATATCAAAGATAAAAGTCCTTCCACTTCATCCTGATAATCCGGTTTCACGACATAATAAATTTTATCCTTATTACATTTACCAAAGCTCATTTTTTTCTGCAAAATATCTCTTCTTTTAAAAAAATAGTAAATGTATTTTGCCCGATATCCTATCCGTTGATGTTTTCTCTGAAACCCTAGTCCAATTGGCATTTTTTTCTCCTCTCAAGCACTATCTTTTACATTTCATATCAACAGAAACGCCATAAACTACACTCTTTTAATATTCTTTATTCTAATCAACTGACGTTTCACGAATTGTCTAAGCCACTTTTTAGTACAGCATTGTATAACAAGCAAATTAAACCTTTTCCTCTTAGCATAACCTTTAAAGAATACTTCCCTCTTTTTCGGCATAATTGCCGGTGCCTTTAACTGGGGATTGTGCGCTATTGCATTCTCTATATCAACATCCATAAGATATACATTAGCCTTTTTCACAAGTTCTTTCCCCTGTTTCGTATTGCATAAAATTAGAGAAACACCTTTTTCATTGCCAGGCAATTGCGTTCCCCATGAATCACCAATTGTCAAATCAGTTATACGTTTCGAGTCTGCATAAATACACTCATAGCAATTTTCTGTATAAATCAATCCATTTAAAAACGCAATTGAATAACAATCCATTGTTCCTGGCGTAACAAAGTGCATTTTATTCCTTTCTAATTGAAATCTTCCTTTATCTCTAAAACGAATACTTCGAACCTGTCTCAAGTTAACTCCATATTGTTGCATAAATGTATCCAAAATCCTTGGCGAAGGCGTTCCATGGCAAATTAAATCTACAGTATATATCTTTCCTTTTTTACTTTCCGCAGTCGCTTTTTTTACAGCAGCACACTGACAAGGTAACCCAATGAACAAAACTATTCTATCAATATTCATATATTCTCTAATTTTTTTGTACACTCCTGCCGGATTACTTTTCACATACTTTGATCCAACAAAACTCTTTACCTCTTCTTCATCCTCTGCAAATCTGAAGATAAATTCACCATTTTCAAACTTGCAACTGCATACCACACCACCCATATTTATAATTGTTCTGGAAAGTTCAGCTGCAAGACCGCCTGAAGAACTATTAGCACGAATTTTATTATTCTCACTCCATCCCTGAAACCACGCAACTTGATTTCTCTTTTCTAATGGATGATTGACCTGACACACTTGATCACAGATTTTACAATCAATACAATAAGCTTCGTCAATCACTGCATTCATGTATTCCCCAGAATCTTCTATTTTAATCGCTTTTTTAGGACACAACTCTTCACATGCGTGACAGCCAACACATTTTTTTACTTTACATACTGTTCTCATATAATTTTTTCCTGTATTTCAGCGTAAATACTCTGAATAATTTCTTTATCAATTGTTTCTGAAAATTTTCGTGCAAATAGATTCTTATTCGTATGCAACACTTCATAATCCTGCTGCTTAAAAGTATAAGGATTTCCATTTTTTCCGCGCATCCAATCTATAAATCGAACATTTGCTGTCATTCCATCTTTCGGTTGATAAATTTTGTCTTTAAATCCACAATTATAAGCCACTGTTTGTATAAACAGTTCATCTGCACAATTCGTACAACAAAATACCTTTTCTATTTTCTCTCTCTGCTTCAATAGTTCTTTTACAAGTTCATTTGTAATACTTACCCAATTTGAACCATATTTGATCGTCCAATCCAGATTTTTTACACGATTTATATGTAGTACCATCTGAAGCACAAGACATACTCTCTCACAGAAGGTAAAAAAGGAATTTTTCCATTTCTGAGAATACCTTCTTCTGTAATTCTGAAGATAATGATAATATTTTGTTCTCCGTGATATTTCTGGATCATTTTTTAATTTTTCATCATCGTATAGGATGAACTCCCTGCCTTTGTTTCTTTCAAAGAAAATATCAATTTCACGATTACTTTTCAGTGGTAAATCCACACCTGAAATCATATGATAATAATTATATTTCTGTTCATATGCTTTTTCGAAAAGAAAAAGCTCAACCTGTACTAGCGAAAAACCACCCCAAAACACTTCATATTCCCGAAAGAAATATACATTTGATTTATGTGCAATACTCAAGAAATCTTCTTCGTCAAAATTCTTGCTTTTCTTATCAATATGAATATAAATATCGTGATTTTCCGCATCTAAAAACCGAATTAACTGCTTTAACTGCCACCAATTGTTATGGGCTATAATCAAAAAAGCGTGCCTCATTCTTACTCCTCTTAATCTAAAAGTGCTGTTTTCAAGTAACAAATTCCATTATCTCGAATCCCATTAAGCTTTTCTTTCACTTGATTATAATCAATTTTCTTTAATATCAACTCATGGATTGCACCCTTATAACTTATACTTCTTTCATCTAACCCTAACTGACTTAGCAAATTATCAATTCGATCATCTGTTACTATTATCCCATCTTCATTTACAAAAACAGGTCTACAAAACTGTTTTTCAAAAATGATGGAAAATGCAATACCATGAAAGCTGTTACTACAAGTACAGGTAGCATTTTCTATAAGCCATAAAAACTCTGCCGGATCCACACCATAAAGAACCTTGATTCCATATTTTCTACATTTAACACAGCTATATCCTGTAAACGGAGCATATACCGGAATTTTCATTTTTTGAGACAATTTTTGTGCCGCTTGTAATACTTCAGTACTATAATTTATGGTATATAAAAAAATATATGAACCTTTTACTCTTCCTTTACCAATCAATTTGTTATATGCACTTCTCTCAAGAAGCAATGTAGGATCACATACAAGTTCGACTTTTTTGCCAGGCAGAAGTTCATTCAAAAAATCTTTTCCTGCTTTTTCCCGTACAGAGATATGCGTAAATTCAGAAATATTTTTTTTAACTTTTGTCCGGTCTATACATTCAATATGAGCCCCAAACGATGCCGCATAAGAAATTTTCTTTTTATCTACTCCCGCCATGAAATACGCATCCGAATAATCTCTAGCTTCAGTGTTCCAAATCTGATCACTCCCGCAGATAAGAGTATCATAAGAATTTGCGACCTCATATACCTCATCCAGAGTACTATATCTTTTAGAAAGATACAAATATTCTTTTCTCAGCAAATCAAAATGATCGCACCTACTTCTTAATTCTCTATAATGCACTAATGATATTAAATTTCTTCCAACATCCTTCCACGATCTTGGCTTTCGCAATATACTATATTGCCGCATCTGCTTTTCCGAATAAAAATCAATAATTTCATTTTCAACAGCCAATTGCTCACGCAAAATTGTTTGCAATGCATACGCCTGTAAAAAAGATCCATTGTTGTTTGGTGCATGAAATGTGATTGTTCCTGTCTTCATCTATTCATCCTCAATACAAATCATTTACTATTTTCTCTAATTTCTTATTGAATTTCTCATTATTACTCTTCATTCCATGACCCATACCAGCCACAATCTTATCATAATTCACAATAATATCTCCAAGCTTACTAATATCTTCCACTGGAATAATTGTCCCCATTCTCTCAGCAACATTTCTTGCAAACTCTACCTGGTGATCATTCACATGCTCATCAAACTGATATTGTCTCGGAACCACTATCGGTGTCTTCCCAATCTGTAAGGGCATAATAAAACTTGCAGGACCTCCATGCGTGATAACAATGCGTGCATCCTCTACATTTTTTATCATCTGCTGATAAGGAATCAACTTACTCCACTGACAATATTTAGGTTCATATGTACTAAATCCCGTCTGAATAATCACATCTTCCTGAATCGTTCCATTTTCTTTCAATTCATCTATTTTCTGAATCAACCGATTAAAGGGCTGTTCATGTGTTCCAACTGTTACAAATATCATTGTCTTTCCCCTTAGAATATACTTCCGAGATTAACAGCCTTCGGATAAACTTTTTTCTGTTCTTCCCATTGCACAATAAATTTATCTGCAATTGGATATACCATTTTTCCAGTCATAGTAGGTTTGTCAATACGATCAAATACTTCTATATAAATAAGCTTTGCTCCCATTAACTTTCCCAAGTAAAAGAATGGTACAGCAACGGCAGCACCACTTGATATAATCAAGTCGGGTTTTTCTTTGTGCAATACTTTCCAAGCAATCCTAGTATTTTTGATAAGCGCTTTCAAACTTCGATTCGTTGGATAATAGCACGGATACATTTTTTCACCCTCTAATATGCTTCTTGCATCCTCTTTATCAAAAGTGACCCAAAATCTATCCTTATCCTTCCAGAACGGTTTTAACATATATAAATGAGTCAGGTGTCCTCCACTTGACCCCACTAAACATACCTTCATAACTCAATCTTCCTCATTTGCACAACAATATCTCCTACACCGACCCCTCTTTACCCAGCACAACCTTCACCGTCTTCATCATAATCCTCAGATCCAACAACAATGAGAAATTATCGATATACTCCCGGTCCAGTCGCACCACTTCCTCAAAGTCCGTGATATCGCTTCTTCCACTTACCTGCCACATGCCGGTAAGTCCCGGTTTCATAGACAATCTCGCTTTATGGTGATAATCATACTGTTCGTATTCTTTTACCGTTGGAGGTCTGGTTCCGACTACGCTCATGTCCCCCATTAAGATATTGAAGGACTGTGGCAGTTCATCAATCGATGTCTTGCGCAGGAATTCTCCAAGCGAGAACTTCTTGCCATATCCGATGATTCTCGGATCATCATCCATCTTGAACATCAACCCGGACATCTTATTCTGTGCCATCAATTCTGCTTTTCTTGCCTCGGCATCCTGATACATGGTTCGGAACTTCCAGATCTTGAACTTACGTCCATTCCGTCCAACCCGCTCCTGCCGGAAGAAGATCGGTCCCGGATCTGCGATCATCATTGGTATGAATAACAGGATTGCCACAACGATCGTTACGATCGAGCCTAACAATCCGCAGCATATATCGATCAACCGTTTCATTATAACCTGTCTCGTCGTAACAATGTTTGATACAGACGTAACAACCGGAATTCCATTTACTTTACCTATCACTGCATTCGGCAGTCGTACAAGATTCCGGATACTTACATGTGCAAGGATTCCCATATCGGAATACCGTACCGCCATCTCTTCTGCCAATTCGCCTTCCATGCAGATCAGCACTTCATCTACCACATGATCTTTGGCATATTCAAATGGGTTATTGAGATTCCCGACAATCGGTATATTATATACAGTTGAATGTTTCCATTTTCCTTCCTTTTCGGAAGTCACTGCACTCTCCGACATTGCCGCCTCTAACTCTGCCCTGGTATTGGCAAGTACAATTCCAACAATCTTCAATGTACTGATTCCGCTGCTGTAGAATTCCTGCAATACATCTTCCATATCATCATAGGCAACCACAAGCAACAGATTATCCTGTTTCTCCTTACGATTGATACTGGCACGAAGATGACGCTTATACACAAAATGATACACAAACATAATAATCTGGTTCACACAGATCCAGCCAAACATAACCATTCTCGAGTACATACCGGAAGACTTCTCTGCATACAGAAACACCACCACACCGATCAGCATGAACACATTCTGTTTCAACACTTCCCGGAACTCCGTTGCCGAATCCCGCTTCAGAACTCCCTTATACGGTTCGATCATCAGCACGGTCACAACATGTAGACAGGTAATCAGGACAACGATCCGCATATAGGGATGAAACCATTTTTCATTTGTACACATTGCAAGGAATGCATTATTCTGGAATCGAACCGTCAGACTGATCAAAAATGTCACAACAAAACATATCCAATCCAACACCAGAAAATCAAAATGCTTATATCCTGCCGTCTCTTTTTTCTTATACATCTTAGTATCCTCATTTGTGTAAAGAATTGCCAAATTCAATACTTCAATTATCAACATTTTTATAAAGAAAAAGGAATATATTCTCGCCCTCGCCAAGACCCTAGCGTCAAGTAAGAGTACATTCCTTATCCTTCAATCTCAAAATATCTTTTCAAGGGGAACACACCCCCGGACAGGCAGTACCCGATCTACCCGTCCGATGGTAGTCCGTTAACAAGCACTATTTTAAAGACTTACTAACTTTACCCTTGAAACCTGCCTTCTTAAGAGCCTTCTTTAACTTCTTAAGCTCTTTCTTAGACATCTTCTTGTTGACTTTAATAGTAACTTTCTTGGTGTTAACACCAGCGAAAGCCTTCTTAGCAACCTTGAAAGATTTCTTAGTGTTGATGCTTACAGTCTTTAACTTCTTTAAGCCCTTGAATGCGTTCTTCTGGATAGAAGTAACAGTCTTAGGAAGCTTAACAGTCTTTGCCTTAGGAGCGTTCTTGAAAGCATTACCAGCGATAGTAGTAACAGTGTATTTAACACCATCAACCTCAACCTTCTCGCTTACAGTAACAGTAGCCTTCTTTGTAGCCTTAACAGCCTTAACTGTAGCTGTACCTTCCTTAGTAGTAGCAACGGTAGCACCGTTCTTTGCTGTAGCCTTAGGAGCCTCTACTGGAGATCCAGCTGCTGAAGCAGCAGCACTAACTAACATAGTCATAGCTAAGATGCCTGCTAACTTTTTCTTTAAAGATTTCACGTTTGTATCCTCCTTTCGTAATATTTGAATATTTTGAGCCCGGTCTGCCGAAGCAGAGCAGGGAACTCACAGATTATTTGTAGTAGTAACCATCCTTACCATAGTAGCCATACTTGCCACCATACTGTTTGTAATAGTAACCACTACCGGAACCCTTCACACGATTGAGCACCACGCCAAGTAACGGGCAGTTGGCTCTCTCTAGCTGACGGATGGAATTACGGATCATACTCTTTGGTGTCTCGCCACCGCGGACAACTAAGATTGCTCCGTCACACAATGCTCCGATTCGTTCTCCGTCGGATACAAGATCCAACGGCGGACAGTCTAATACGACATACCGGAATTCCTCCTGTAACTCATTCAATGTATCTTCTAACTTCTTACTCTCTAAGAGCATCGAAGGGTTCACCACATTATCTACATTCGGAAGGATTGCTCCCTCGCCGATGTTTGTCTGTAACAATGCCTGTTCTAACGGTATCTTATTGGCAAGATAATAGGAAGTTCCCTGAATCTTCCTGCCATCCTCTCTTGCGATCTGATACTTATCTACCATAACTGACTTACGCAGATCCATATCGATCAGGGCAGTTGGTGTTCCTGCCTCTGCTAACTGTCTCCATAACTGCATGGTGACAAAGCTCTTACCCTCATCCGGTGTCGTACTGATCACCATAATCTTACGGATATCTTCACCTAAGAATCCGACATTGACACGGAGGCGGTTCACTGCTTCTTCTATTGCATAGGGAAGTTCCGGCATATTACCGACAGTTGCTTTGACATAATTCTTAGTTGGCATCATTCTTCCCCTCTTTCTTCTGTTCTTTCTGTTTCTTACGGCGTTCTTTTCGCTTCTGCTTACGGATATCTTCTTCCGCCTTATCATCGATCGTCTCTAAGTTACCCTCAGGGATAACGGTAAGAGGCATAACGCCCAACATCTTCTCAACATCTTCTGCTGATTTGAAGGTATCATCTAACAACAACTGTACAACGAAGATGGCTGCTAATACAACCAATGCGACAAGTCCACCGATCAGTGTATTCTTAGACAGGCTTGGCGAACTCTTATGTTCCGGTGTGATTGCTTTTTCTGCGATACGCGGCTTCTGTGCCCCCATCACCTTCGGTACATAGGTAACTGCCTTCTTCGCTAACTCATTGGCAATGTCCTTTGCCTCAACCGGATCAGTACTCGTTACCGTGATCTGCATCAAACGGGTATCACCCACTGTTCCGATACTGGTCATTTCAAGTAATTCATCATATTCATAATCCAGATCCAGATCTTCAATTACATCCTCAAACAATGGTCGGATCTTCATTAATTCCACATAATCCTGTGAAAGGGAAGTACCAAGGTTCAGATCATTCAGATTGATCACGGATTCGCTGGATGCGGATACCATATATACCTTCGAAGTTGCTTCATACTTCGGTGCAATGAAGAAAGCGGTAAAGCCTCCCACCAATACAGCACCAACCATAAATGCTACAAATAACCAGATTGCTCTTGCCTTCAGATAATAGAATACCTCAAGCAGATCGATCTCCATCTCGTCATTATCATTTGCCTGGGTTAATGTTTCCTGATTCATACGTCCTTATTCCTCTCCATCTTCTGCATCACCCACTTCGGTAAGTGGATATATATCACGAATGAGCTTGATCAGCTTGTCCTCATCCGCATAGAATTCTGTGTGCTCCAGACCGTCATTCAACGCCTTGCCAAGCTTCGTCTTCCCTTCCGGAGTGACCAGCCCTTTGTTCGTATAAGTATTGACCTTCTTCGCAATACTGCTCAAAGTCTTGCTTCCCATATCCGTTGTCGAATACTCTGACAGTTCATTATACACACGGCTTACATACTTCTTATCCTTCGCCGCCTGCTCCTGCACTGTCTTCGCCATCGCATCCATGTAAGCTCTGTGCCGACGCATTCTTGAAGTGTTCTCACCGTCACCGATATCCATCCGGTTATGTACGAATGTGTATGCCTGTTGATCACTAAGCTTCAGTGTTGCACCCGGCTTCATCTCCGGATCAATAGCTGTAAAATCATCTTCTATCGTAACCGTCACACCACCAACTGCATGGTTAAGCTCCGGTATTGCGTCCATCTTCAAAGCATAGTAACCGTCAATCGGTATTCCATGGAGAAACATGGATACCGTCTTCTCGGTATTCTCACAGCTCTCCATCTTACTGCCTCCATATGCATGTGCGCAACACATCTGAATGTCCGCACTCGCATAAGAGGTTCCATCAGCTAATAGGAAGGGAACTTCCGTGATCGTATCACGGTTCAGTTGGATATACTGATATGTCTGATCGGTATCATCCACCACCAGCAACAGCATAAAATCTGCCATTGATCCAACATAATCCTTACGTTCATCTGCCTCTTCATTGCCACTGTTATCGGTACCCATTACCAGATACGTCGACATCTCGTGGCTTAATTCATATATCTTACCATCTATATCAATCGGAAGTTCCTCTTCCTCATAGCTGTCATCTGTATCATCTGACTCAAAGATACCAATCCGGTTATCGATCAGCATCACGATCAGATAGATCACTGCAATTCCTAGTATCACAAGTCCGATCTGACCTGCAATCTTCATCTTCTGTCTTCGGTTCATATCGATAGGATCCTTTCTCCCAATTCGTCGATCTCATCTAATCTTGCCTGTCCAAGCTTCTTAGCGATCACCTCGCGGCCTTGTGCAAGATTCGGAACTCTTGTCTCTGTATTATGACAATCACTTCCAAGCAGAACATCCCAGTCTTCCTTCAGGAACTTCATGCAGCGTCCCCGCTTCTTCCAATTCAGAAAACTTCCTGCATTGATCTGTGCAGTGATTGGAAGATCAAAGATCGCATTCCAGATGTCCTTCTTCTTCTGATAATCATAATAACGTTCTATATGTGCTAATATAATATGTAACTTCTGCTTATCAAGGATCTGTTCGACATTCTCTAACATATCCTTCGTCCATTGACAAAACGGCATCTCCAACAATATGGTATCGGTATCTCCCATACACAACTTCGGAAGCATCTCTGCCTTGCCAATCCCACCAAAATAATATACTTCTGCTCCCAGGTAAAAGACCGGAGCCTTCCGTCCCTGTTCGTCCATGGCGGCCATGACTTTCTCATAAGCCTGCTGCCTTCTTGACAGAAACTTATCAACGGATATCCTGTCTGCATAAAAATGAGGAGTCGCAACAATTCTTCCAATTCCCTGATCAAGTTCTAACTTCATCATATCCAAAGACTGTGCTGTACTCCTGCTTCCGTCATCGATGCCCGGCAATATATGGCTGTGAAAATCAATCAAACTCTGATTCTGTTCCATATTGATCACCTCCATGCATCTTCTCTCTATCACGATATCATGTCATTGACATCTGTTACTATACATCTTTCTTCCAAGGATGTCAACCAATTATATCATTTAATTAACTGTAAATATTTTACACATAAAATAACAATCCATTGAATTTCCTATGTTTCGCAGAAGTTATTATAGCATAACACCCATTTATTTCAAACCATTTTCATAGGTAAATATTTTTTCACCTATTCTGCTTTTTTGACTCATCCATACATTTTTTACAAAATAAAAGATTGCCATGCTTTTTATTTGGACAAAGTGCATAGCAATCTTCATACTCCCATAAAAGTGTCATTCATTTTCACAACAGAGCCGCATATCACGCAGCTATATTTCTACATAACGGATTGTTCCATTATATGCAGCTTCTCTACCGGGTTCTTCTGACATACTGAAATGCAATACCCATCGGGTAAAAAAGCACAGCTGCCATGTGCAAGAGGAATATCCTTGTCCGCGATATCGGCATCCGTATTGTCTGACACCGCATACACCACACAATGCTCTCCCGGTTCATCCCATACGATCCGAAAAGAATTCAGGGGCACGCCCAGACCACTGCCTTCATATTTCACATAAGCCTCTTTCATCGTCCAGTATCGAAGGAACATCCGGTTTTGCTGTTTCTCCTCTTCAAAGGACAGGATTCTGTCATATTCCTCCTTGCAGAAGAAACGTTTTGCAACCATCCGGTAATTGCGCTGTTTATATTCAATATCAATTCCTACCCGTTCATCACTGACTGCCAGCACAGCATATTGCCCGGAATCCGACAGATTAAAGTCGATCCTCCCGGTAGCATTGGCAAGAAACGGACGGCCTGCATCATTATAACTATATTGCTGTCGTTCCGTTTCGATTCCCGTCTCCTGTCGGATCACGGACTGTAAGAATGCACCGGTTAAGATCTTCTTCTTAGCCATTTGCTGGTTCGTCATCCGCTTGATCCGCTCCTGCCGTTCTATCGGCAGTTTCTTATAAAAAGCATGTGACTGCTCAGTTGAGCAGTCACAATTCACATTCATATAATAACAATGTAACATGGAACGTTACCTTGCCTTTCTCTCAATCAATCGCTGATCAATGAATTATAACTCATTGACAACATGACTAAGGATTGCCATCTCTTTTGCCTTCGCATCGTTCAGATAACCCTTGATTCTTGCACCGGCTTCAATCTCACCTGTAACAGAAATACGTACGAGTAAGTTTCTTGCAGCTAACATATTGTCTACCACAACTGCATACTCATCTAACAGATCCTGCTCAAACGGAATGACTTCATTCGCCATCAGATACTTCAAACGATCCAGCATTAACACCTTGTGATCGTATGCAATATGCAATGCACGAATATCAAAGTCCGGCTCTTCCTCATGAAGCTGCTTATCTACTCTGGCAAGTAATGCATCATACACATTCACACCGAATACCGTATCATCAAAACGATTACGCATCATACGGAAATGATTCTTCGTATCATCCCCATTCAGATATTCCTTCAAGGTATCCCGGATCAATGATGCATCAATGTCATAGTAACGATTCTCTGTATTCTTCTGGATTACATACAATCCACGGGTTCCCTTATAATCATCCTTAAATACATGATCTTCTCCGGCAGTCAGAGCATCAAATCCCTTCTTAACCTTATCGAAAGATACGGTTGTATAAGAATACTTATCCTTAAATGTAAAGTCACCAACATAGAATACTTCCTCATCCATATTATAACCATAGATAAATAATTCATGTGAGAACTTGTAATCTACACTGACATCACATAACATCTTGGCTTCATCAAATGCACCATATACATAACCGCCAAGATCAATCGTCTTCACGATGAAATCAATTACATCTCCACAATAACTCTCAATCTGTGGCTTCGTGATCAGCGAAAAGATCAGATACGGACATTCCTTCATTGCACTGCTTCCCGGCATCATATCACATAATAAGATCTCGTCTCCGGTGGTATATTCCGCAATGTTATAGCAACGTAACTGGATATAGTTGCTATAGATCCATCTCTTTGCATTCTCATCATCCCCTAAAATAGAAAACAGGGTTGCATGCCACTGCCATGAAGTAACGGCAGGATACTTAACAGGTAATACTACTTTGTTCGCCATAATTATGTAACCTCCTTAGTTATTGTAACTTCTCTTCAATCAATTCCACCACGTCATTCAAATTCTCATACTTATTAAGAGCAAGTTCTCTATCATCAAATACAACATCAAACTCTTTCTCTGCATCCACGATCACTTTGATCAGGGATACGGAATCCAAACCATCATCACTTAAAGATGCTGATGTATCAATGGCATTCTTATCAACTTCCGGTACCTCTTCTTCAATGATGTCCAATAACTTGTCTTTGATCTCTTTCTTTTCCATATATCTGTAACCTCCGTTATAATTTGCGCATGCTACACACCGCTATATATATTTTAATATGATTATCCTCAATCTTCAACAAAAATTTTATAAATATTTACTTATTTTCATTTAGTTGTTCTGCTTCTTCTTTTAACTTTTTATTTTTCCGGTTGCGGATCGCACGAAGCAGAATTCCATGTACCAGATTCGTATACAATAATACACACAGAACCACTGCAACAACGCAGGCAATCACTGCTCCTTTTGAAAAATATTTGAGATCTACATGCACTGTTTCATTCAAATGGCAGAAGTTAAGGAATGGTGCAATGACCGCCTTATGTCCGACCGTCCACTGCGGAATAATGCCTGCCGCAATCTGCACAATACCGACCAGCAGAAGTAAAACTTCTCCAAAACGATATGCCCTCCGGTCATCTTTTCCTTTTGCCTGTGTAGAATCATCATCTACAAGCCGTTCTTCTTCCGATGTAAGAATACGAAGTTTCTCTTCCGGTTTGCTGATAAAGAATTTCATGAACACACGTAACACCGCCGTCATCAGGAAAGCCCACATTATAATATACACTACAACCAGCCATTTCCATCCAATGGCTGTCGAGATGGATTTGAACAAAGCGGAATGTCCAAGATATCCAAGCGTTCCCGGAATCCCAGCAAGACTTAATCCTGCAAGCAGAGCGCCTGCTCCAAGAAGAGGATTGCCCTTACCGGCAGCGATCAGTCCTTTGATCTCATATGTTTTATTTCTGCGAACCAGCTCTAATGATACCATATACAACACTGCCAACGAAAAAGCACTTGCAAATAACAGATATACAACACTTCGAACACCGTATTGATTAGAACTTCCCCCAAGCACAACCAGACTCACTGCTAACAGAGCAAACCCATTCGTTGCAACATCCAGTCCCATCAGGATCTTCCGGATATCTGTCGCAGTTAAGGATATCAGAATTCCCCATATCATTGTCATGATTGCTGCTACCAGCAATATTCTTCCATAAAACTTATTCTCTACAAACAGATCTACGGCAATTACCAGAATACCATATATTCCAAGCTTTGATATCAGACTTGCGATTACGGTTGAGACCTCGATCAAACCATAGGAACATCCTCTTGTAACCTGAAACTGTATCGGAAACACACCGGCTGTCATGGCAAAACCAAATGTTGCCAGCAATCCGCCGATCAATAATGCACTGTTGCCGCCTCGCGACATAACGCTTGTGTACATTCCATTATAATTCACGCTGCCAAGGTATCCAAATAAGATCACAATACCGGAAAGAATCAATACCATTCCCGCAGTCACAAATCCAATGTAAATGTTCGCATTCCTGATTGCCGCCTTGTCTTTTCGATGTAAAAGCAACGGCCAGGCAAATAATAACGCAAGCGTAATGAACATGAAGAAGTTGAACAGATTGTCGGTCATACATGCACCAAGTACCATTCCAAACATACACATAAACAATAAATAGAAACGGTTACTGCTCTCTTCTTCCTTCATGCTAACCTTCATAAATTGTGTGATGATCGCAACAACAACCGTCACCAGAATGCTCAGTGTCACAGATACAACATCCATTGTCAACGAAAGTCCCAAACCTAATGCTTTTCCTAGAGAAAGATCAAACTGTACGCCCTTTCCGATTGTCATATATGCAAGATATGCAAGCATTGCCAATTGAACTGTCACAACAATATCGATCCAGTCATTTCTCGTACCCTTATCCTTTTTACCAAGGAAGAACCCGATCACTCCACCAAGCATCGGAAACAAAAATATCAACAACACACCATAATTGTTTGCCATCTTATCCACCACCTAACTAAATAACTTCTGCATTACTGTGCTGACCGCCTGCAGGATTGGCTGCTGCCACAAAGAACATACCACTAACAGCACTGCCAATATACCGCTTACTGCGATCACACCTTTGCCCGGATTCTGTATATCGGTCACATCATCTTCTGTCACATCTTCTTCCGATACTTCTTCCGGCACATCTTCTTCCAGTACTTCTCCTGTATTATCTTCTGTTTCCTGCTCTTTGCAAGGAAAATACATCCGTCGAAGAAGCGGGAACAATAACATAACCGGAACAACTACACCAACTACATTGCCGATCAGACCGATATATGTAAATACCCCAAAGCCTCCTGCCAGTAATCCGATCTCCGAATAGATAATTCCGGTAAATGTTCCCGTAACCGGCACACCAATGCACATAACCGCTAACAATACCAGAATGGCATAGGTATACGGCATATGCGTTCCAATTCCGTCTAATCCATTCAGATCTTTTATCTCATTTTTCTTACAGATGCTGTGAAATAACATCAGACATGGAATCACTGCAACGATCCGGTACACAGCCTGAAAGCTGCCGCCTACCAATCCGTAGGTATTCATCTCCGCAACGGAAAGAAGAATCATTCCGGCTCCTGCAATACATAAAAAGATAAGTCTCTTCCCCACTGTCTTCATCTTAAGGCCAAGAAAACCGGCCACGATCAACACAGCTCCAACTGCAATTAAAATTTCACTTAACATGTGTTCCTCCTTGCTTATAACAACTTATATTTTTTAAAAGCGATAATACAGATTCCTACAACGATCACCGAAAATACGATCACACCCGGATAACCATACCGCCAGGTAAGCTCCGGCATATTCGCAAAATTCATTCCATACCAGCCAACAATCAATGTAAGCGGAAGAAATATCGTTGTGATCACTGTAAACAGCTTCATAATGTTGTTCAGATTGTAATCTAACATCGCGTCATGCGTTTCTCTCAACTGTACCGCATATTCTTTGAGGTGTTTTACATTCTCGGATAACCGCATGGTCCGTTCCGTAAACGTGACAAAACGTTTGACATTCTCCGGCGGAAACATCTCATTGTCATTATCCCGCAGCACCTCACCGATATCGATCAACTGATCATAATAATTCCATATATACATCAGTTCCTTCTTCATGAATAGGATCTCATTGATAAATGCCGCGTCCACCCGTTCCTTCAGGATCTTAGTCTCTAATGCACTCATGTTGAATTCCATGTTCTCCAGAAATTTGCGATCCTCCTGAATAAGCAGATCCAGAAAACGGTATAGGAATTTCTCCGGAACCGTCTGTGCAAGCTGTGACGTATTCCCTGCCGAATCCACCTGATAACTTGCAAGCACCCGGTCAAAGAGTTTGCGGATACTGCCATCTTCATCCCGAATCTCTACAAATAAGCAAAGCTCCGGCTGCACATATATCGCAAGACGATCCTTGTCGCTGAACACTTGTAACATATCGATCAGATCCAGTACCGTAAATACAAGATTGGCTGTTACGATCGTATCACTCCGGAAGTTATGCAGATTCTCCTGACAGGCCCGCACCGTCTCCTCCGGGAACCCATACATGACATAGTCATCCTGTAATTCTGTAAAAGTGATAAAACCCACTTTACCTCTTTTCAATTCATAAAACATGGCATACCCTTTCTTTCGGTTTCCGGGAGTCCGCCTCGCAGGATCCGGTACCCGGAATTCCACTCTCTATCGATAGTATGCCCTGTTTTCACACGCGATAGCACCATTTTACCACTTATTGTAAAAAAAACAATGAAATTCACATAATATTCGAAAAGAATGAAGAATCAGACGAACCATCCCATAAATCAAAAAAAGAGCGTACCCTCCGGTACGCTCTCAAGAATCTGCTCTGCACGAACATTAACCAAAAATACTGTTAAAGAAACTCTGTAATGCATCAATTACTTTCTGGAAGAAATTCTTTGCCTGTTCCTTATCCAATCCCATATCCTCTAACTTATTGAATAAGTCTTTTGCCTGACTCTTCATGCTGTCAATGTTAAGGTCTAACTTGCCGATCTTCTTCATCAAAGAAATGATCGTCTGTTTCTCATCATCTGTAATGCTGATTCCAAGTTCTTTGGCACCCTCATCGATTGCTTTGCTGATCGCTTCATCATTGTCCAGACCTTCTTCTACAACCTTTGCCTTAACAAATGCCATCAACTGCTCTACATCGTCCGAATCCACATCTTCCGCCATCTGGCTTGTAACTACCAGCTCGTTCACCGCAGCATCCATACTCTCTTCTGACACTTCCTTGCCTGTCAGTTCCGAATAAGCTTTCATTGCACCAACCAAAGCTGCTGTACCGGTAATCTCAAACGGTCCTGCAACAACTACATCTGCATTCTCAATTCCTGCTGTGATCAATGCATTGGTGTACATTCCTTTTGTACAATAAGAAATGTTCTTTGTCTCTACATCAATTCCGTCACCATCTTCGCCAAGCACTACCATAACGGAAGATAATGCTCTCGAACCGATGACACTGGAATCTAAGTAATCACCAAGATACTGATGTTCCTCATCGTTCGTAATCTCACCTACCGTATAGTCTTCGAGATCTTCGTCCGTAATTCCCATCAGATCCATAACGGTTGCTTTTTCTTTGTCAGACAGATCCGCACCAAATGATACATATACATCATCCGGATCCGCTCCTGTGGCTGCATCCGCCTTTACATGTAATCCCGCTGCCGGCAATGTCAAGATCATTGTTGCCGCAAGCACAACTGTCGTAATTCTCTTATATAATGTTCTCATAATTCTTTTCCTTTCTTCCCTATAATACTCCGGGCAATTGCGAAACTCCCGGTTCCGGTCACTATATCAGAACCATTCCATGAGTCCCGCTGTCATCTGCTCATGATCCTCATTCTATCACTATACATTATGTAAAGTCAAATAAAGACTTTCTTAACAACCTGCCGTCACATCCGCATCTTAAGGCTAGTCATCTCTCCGGTTGCCAAGAAATCTTGTTACATAATATAAGATCTGCATGATCGATGTGATCAATGCCGCAACATATGTCATAGCTGCCGCAGATAACACCTTCTTCGCACCCTTGTAATCCTCGTTGGCAAACATTCCGCTGTCGCGGATAACCGAAAGTGCTCTGCTTGACGCATCAAATTCCACCGGCAATGTTACTAACTGAAATACCGCCATCAACGAGAATAACACAATTCCAAAGAAGATCAGGCTTCTTCCAAACTGTCCGGAGAAGAAACATCCGATCACGATCATGATCGGTCCTACCTGCGAACCAAAATTACATACCGGAATAATTGCATTTCTCAGACGGATCGGCGTATACTCTTCTGCATACTGAACAGCGTGTCCCGCCTCATGTGCCGCAACTCCGACTGCTCCGATGGAAGCAGAATTATATACCTCGGATGACAACCGGATCACATTGTCTCTCGGATCAAAATGATCGGTCAGTTTGCCGGCAACATGTTCAATCCGGACATAAGACAATCCATTTTTGTCGAGGATCATTCTGGCGGCTTCCGCTCCGGTAATTCCACGGGAATTGCGTACATTGTTGTATTTATTAAATGTTGATTTTACCTTAAACTGTGCCCACAGACCAAGCAGTAATGCCGGCAGCATAAAGACCAGATAAGATAGATAACCATAGCCATAACCGTAGCCATATCCATAATGCGAATATAATCCCATTACCATATTACCTAATGCACCACTTGTAATTTGCTGTATGATCATTCCTGTCATAATAATCCCTCCTGTTATAATATATGTATATTATTCTATTGCCATTCATCTTGAATAGATACCTTAATACAAAAATGTGTTGATTGTGTGTACAAGTATGCATCCAAACATAATTATAAAAATATCTCTTACAGAATTCGCTTCACACAATCTTTCCATCCGTTATATAACCTGCTCCGCTGTTCTTCCGTATAGTGCGGCACAAATTCTTTGTCTCTTTGCCAGTTTGAGCATACTTCTTCCTCGTCCCGGTAATATCCTACTGCCAGTCCTGCAAGATAAGCTGCCCCAAGAGCGGTTGTTTCTGCAACTTTTGGACGGATAATTTCTCCATTCAGGATGTCAGACTGAAATTGCAGCAAAAAGTTATTAGCACTTGCTCCGCCATCCACCCGGAGTGAAGTCACCTGAATATTGGCATCCTCTTCCATTGCCCGTATCACATCCAGCGACTGGTACGCAAGGGATTCCAAGGTCGCCCGTACAAAATGTGCCCGGTTTGCTCCTCTCGAAAGACCGAATACCGCACCTCTCGCATAAGCATCCCAATACGGGGCACCCAGGCCGGTAAATGCAGGCACAACATATACGCCATTGCTATCCGGCACCGATGTTGCCAGCATTTCTGTCTCTACTGCCGTATCGATCAGTTTCAGTTCATCCCGCAGCCATTTGATTGCTGCTCCTGCAACAAACACACTTCCCTCTAATGCGTATTGTATCTTGCCATTGCGTCCGATGGCAATTGTGGTCAACAGCCCGTGTTTTGAATCTACCGCCTGTTCTCCGGTATTCATCAATAAAAAGCAGCCGGTTCCGTATGTATTCTTGCTCTGTCCCGCTTCAAAGCAGCACTGTCCAAATAATGCAGCCTGCTGATCTCCTGCAACACCTGCAATCGTAACAGGTTCACCAAGTAACGCCTCACCGGTCTCTCCGTATATCTCCGAAGACTGTTTTACCTCCGGCAGCATGGAACGTGGAATATCAAATTTGCGAAGCAGCTCTTCATCCCAGCATAGCGAATGAATGTTATACAGCATTGTACGGGACGCATTGGTCACATCCGTTGCAAATACCTTTCCTTTTGTCATTTTGTAGATCAGCCACGTATCCACCGTTCCAAATAATAATCTGCCCTGATCTGCCTTCTCTCTTGCTCCGTCCACATTCTCTAATATCCACCGAATCTTCGTCGCTGAAAAATAAGGATCTACGATCAGTCCGGTCTTTTCTTTTATGATCCGGTCATAGCCTTCTTCCTTCAATTGTTCCACATAATCTGCTGTCCTGCGGCACTGCCAGACAATGGCATGATACACGGGTTCTCCTGTCTCCTTGTCCCAGACGATCGTTGTCTCTCTCTGATTGGTAATTCCGATCGCTGCAATCTCCGCCGCTTCTATGGAACATTTTGCCATTGCTTCGGTCATAACGCCTGCCTGGGATGCCCAGATCTCATTTGCATCATGTTCCACCCAGCCGGACTGCGGAAAATACTGTGTAAATTCCTTCTGTGCCGAAGACACGATCTCCCCCTTCTTATTGAAGATAATACACCTTGAACTCGTTGTCCCCTGATCCAATGCCATAATATATTCTTTCATAATGTACCCCTTTCATACTGTTCGCATACCTTCTTCATCATCTGTATATAAGCTTCCTGCACCCAGGCAGGCTCTGTAATCTTCAGCTTGTCTCCAAACCCGAATACCCAGCCAAAAAAGCGGTCACTGACTACCGTATCCACAACAACCGACACCTTCCTGCATCGTCTGTCATTATCATCCGGTTCTGCTTCTTCCTCATACCATGTTTCGGTGGGATGCATCCAGACTTCCCTGCCAAAATGGTCGATCATCGCCCCGGCAAGGGTGTCATCCGCTATCAATGTGACCGTTACCTTTTCCCCGGCAAACATTCCAAATGTCTGCGTCCCATAACTGCTTAGGTCAATCTGCTCATACATTTTTCTTCCCAGCCGCATTTCCGGTTCTTCCACAATCTCTTTCATCTTATCGACCCGGTAATGCCGCATCTGCTTTGTCGCATCATCATATCCGACCAGATAATATTTGTCATTATCCCATTGAAAGAACCACGGCGAGATCCGGTAACGTTCTCCGGCCTTTCTCGGCACCAGTTCCTTCTTCACATTCCATTCATAATATCCAAATGTGATCTGGTGATCTTGTCTGATGGCATCCTGAATGTTATCAATATTATAATAGATGCTCTCATTCATCGATTTGACACGATCCCGCACCACAACCTGCCCGGTAAGCTTCCTCGCATATGCTTTGCCGGATAACCGGGATAGTTTTCCGATCAGCTCCCTTGATTTGTTCTCTGTAATAAACTTAGAAGACTGTACCGCATCGACCAGCAATTTTAATTCCGGCAATTCAAACATACGGGAAGCTAACCAGGCTCCCCGATGTTCTCTTACAATATCCATTCCAAATTCCGACAGTATATCCATATCACTGTATATTGTCTTACGCTCACAAGATATACCGTACTCATTCAGTCTTGTTACAATTTTATCCGCAGTTAAGATATGTTCCTCGTCCGTTTCTTCGTATAATATCTTTGCAAGATAAAGCAGTTTCTGTTTCTGTTTCTCTTTTCTCACATACCCTCCCAATCACCGGCACTCACACGCCCTTATCGCAAAGGACTACACTAACAGCCCAGTTGCTGTTTGACATCGTTGAGTGCTGCGTCTTCCATATCGTGTTCTAACGGCGGTAACGCTTCGCTATATTTACGCTCATACGCAATTCCTAATAATTCATCCGCAATCCTTGCATTCTTAGGAAGCAGCGGACCATGTGAATATGTTGCAAATACATTCTTATAACGTGCTCCTTCTGTTCCGTCTTCTCCATTGTTCCCATATCCCTTGAGAATCTTTCCCATCGGCTGTACACCTTCTCCAAGCCAGGTCTGACCATTATGATTCTCAAAACCGACGATTGGAAATGTTTCTCCATTGTCTCTGGTATATTCATAAACAAAATTACCGATCATACGCTTATCGGATGCGGTTGTATAGACATTGATCCCGCCAAGGAAATCCACTCTCGTTCCGTCTGCTGCCTCATAATACTTGCCGAGCATCTGATATCCTCCACAGATTCCAAGAATGACCGTTCCTTTTTCAATCTCCTCTTTGAGCCATTGTTCTTTATATTCGAACAGATCCTTTACCAGAATCTCCTGCTCAAAATCCTGCCCGCCACCAATGAATATAATGTCGTAATCATCGTCCCGGTTCACTTCCCCGAAAGACAGTCTTGTCACCTTCGAGCCAATCCCGCGCCACTCAAGACGTTTCTCCATGGTTCGGATATTGCCATTATCCCCATACAAATTCAGAATATCATAATACAAATGACATATGTGTAATTCTCGATCCATTCCCTTTTCCTTTCTCTCTTCCGACCGGTTCTTTTCCAACCGGGTGTCATACCCCAAGGTCAGATACCCAGTTCCCTGCTGTCTTTCATGACTTAGGATGCATCATACTTTTTAAGTGGTACAAACTCTGCTAACTTATCGCGGAACTCCAGCATACAGGTATAAGATAATACAAGAAATGTCTCTTCTCCGCTCTCCTGTAACTGTGTGATCAGTGTCTTATAGTCCTTCTCGACGCTGAATCTCGTTGTATCAAAATCCGCATATTTTAACCGCAGCTGCATATCGTATGCCCGTTTCCCTGTAAAATAAAAATGCTTTGCTCCGGAAGCCGCCTGTGTCAGCCGTTCAAATTCCACATCATAGATCCATGATATATCCTTGCCATCCGCATAGTTGTCATTTAATCCAAAAACAATATTGCCTGTCGGACGTTGCTGGATTAAAAATTGCAGCACCTCATTGAATCCCGCCGGATTCTTCACCAATACCAGATGAAGCGGCGCCTTTCCAAGCTGTACCTGTTCCATACGTCCAAAATGCGTGGTAAGTCCGCCAAGCACTTTCACAATCTTCTCATCCGGCAATCCGATCAGATGTGCAACCTCCGTAGCGGCAAGTGCATTGTACAGATTATATCCGCCCGGCAGCATCACTTCCGCTTCCACCTTGCTGCCAAACACATCCATCCCGATCACGGAAGATGCGTCTTTCCATTCGATCACTTTTGTAAGTGCAACCTCCGGATCCTGTCTGTGATAACCACATTTTTCACAATAGAAACCACCGAGATGTCCAAATGTATGATAATGATATTGGTACTTTGTCTTACAGTGAATACAATATACCGCATCCGAAATATCCGAAGAAGTTCCCTCGTAAAGCGGTCCGTTCACACCAAAATAGTGGATCTCGCTATGCGGCAGGTCACTCAGTGAACTGGTCAGAGAACAATCGGCATTCAACACCAGTTTCACATTCGGAAGCTGTGAAAGTCCTGCCCGGATCTTATTCACTGTCGTCAACACTTCTCCATACCGGTCGAGCTGATCCCGGAATACGTTCGTCACAACCGCAGTCACATCAAGATCCCCAAAATGTTCTACAATACTCTTCAGTGCCGCCTCGTCACATTCCAACAATGCATAGTCCGTGTTGATCTTACCGCCAAGTGTTGCCGCTCCAACAAAGGCTGACACAACTCCACCAAGCAGATTGGCACCTGCATCATTACAAAATACCGTCTTTCCTTCTTCCTCGATCATGTCTCTGATGATATGACAGGTTGTCGTCTTACCGTTCGTTCCGGTTACGCAGATGATCTTCACATCTTTTGCCAGATGACCTAGAATATCCGGACAGATCTTTAATACCACCTTGCCCGGAAGGGAGGTTCCTCCGCTGCCTGCCAACCGCAATAATTTTGTTGTAAATTTGCCCGCCCATACAGCAATCGTTGCTCTTGCGCTCATTCTTGTTCTCCTTGTTTGTTTCTGATTTTATTATGCTACAACAATCGTATACGCCATCACAAAGCTCTCATTTACATCCAGTTCATGTCCGTATTCTCTTTCTTCCAGCGTACCCTCAAATTCCTCTGCATCACATCTTCCGGACCATGGCTCAATACACACAAACGGTGCGTTCTTCTTTGCCGGGGACCATAATCCAAATAATGGCTGATCACATATCACGGTCACATATGGTTTCTGTTCCGGATCACACAGACTGATTTTATGCACCTGATCGCCCTCGATCACTAATGCATCCTCATCAAACAAATGTGCATCGATCTTCATCATGCCGCCATTGGTTGCCAGCACATTATCCTTCTTATAGACAAGTCCATTCCCATTTATTTTCGAATATGTCAGATCTTTGTCACTGTCAAAAGCAATATAGTAATCAGTCTGTTTGCCTCTGCCACCGAGTGGACACATAAATGCCGGATGTCCGCCGATTGAGAAATACATCTTCTTGTTGTCTTCATTTCTCACATTCCAGATAACCTGCAGCTCATTGCCTACTAACTTGTAACCGATCTCTAAGGTAAAGGTAAACGGATACTTCTCATAAGTCTCCTCATCTGCTGTCAGCGAAAACCATACCTCATCCTCCGTCTGGAATACAAGCGTAAATTCCATATCTCTGGCAAATCCGTGTTGTCCCATCGGATACACCTTTCCATCATACTTATATTCCTTATTCTTCAGGCTTCCGACAAACGGAAACAATACCGGTGCACTGCGTTTCCAGAATTTCTCATCCGCATTCCAGATATATTCTTCCCCGGTTTCCTTCTTCACCATACTGGCAAGCTCTGCACCAAAATAGTTGATTGCTACCCTCAATTGATCATTTTCCAATACTACCTGCATACACATATCCTCCTTCCTTGTATATGGATGAAACTCATCCTGTTAAAGCTCGCAAAACACTTCACATCCTGCTCACTATTTTTAATAACGCATTACACGCAAGATCTCATATCCCATCTGCTTATATGAAGTCAAATGTTCCCTGACTGTACTCTAAGTTCCGGTACTCTACCTCATCCTGTTCCACCTGGCTGCGGTAATCTGTTACAACCGTCTGCTGTCTGCCATTCACAAGCTGTTGTCCTAAGATGTAATTGACATCAAACCGGTTCGTGATCGCCGGTGTCGCACCACGCGCCGGAACGATCAACTGTACGTTGTTCGTCTTAAGCAGGGCAAAGATTGGTTCCCAGATATAGATATCCTTTGCCGCACCAAACGGATTATCGATAAAGATTACTTTCTTCAACTCATTTGCCTCTGCTTCCGGTGCGTACATTCCGGATATATAATTAATGATCGACACCAGGAACTGAATATAGATACCCTGTGATTGTCCGGTACTGCCAACCGCTTCTTCATAGCGAAGATACCGGCTCTGTTCCTTGATACGCTCCCGTTTATATAATTTCAGCCGGATTGCATTCATATCTGTTACCATAACCCCAAACAGCTTTTTAAGCAAGAGTCTGTTTTTCATATATTTGATCCGGTCATTGTTATCCTGAAATTGATCCGCACCATTTACCACTTCATCTATATAATCCGACATTCTCTGTTTGATAAATTCATCCTTCACATACGGAACGGAAAGACTAACCATCTGGATCATCTCGCCGTCCAACTGGATTCTGGAAAGCTTTGGCAGCTTATCCAATTCCGTCCGGACATCGCGGCATCTTTCAATACATTGATTCTCAAAATTATTCTTAATTGCCTCCATATCCTCAATTCCCTGCTCCACACGTTCTTTTTCCAACGCAATATAGGAAATCATTTCACGAATATTCGCAAGCAGTGTCTTTGCATCCTCGTAAGTCTCCGGAATCTCAACATCCTCCTTGACGGAATCCGACAATTCAAATGCACCCATTGTATAAAATGTATTTGCGGTCTGTGTCTTATAATTGAGCAGCTCCTGTTTTGCTCTTGCAAGCGCTTTATTGCTCTTATCATATGCCAGCAGGCTCTCTTCAAAGATCTCGCGGATCTTTGCCTGATCTTCGGACAAGATGTCAGCCTGTGTGATATCTAACTCTTCACTCTCCACAATTCGCTTTACATCCTTATACAGATCAATGATGACTCCGTTGTTCTTTACATACTGCCGGTATTCCTTGTCATAATTCCGGATCTCTTCCTGCAATTCTTTGAGGATACGATCCCCTTCCGCAATCGCCTGTAGTGCATCCTCTTTGGATATCGTCGGCGTTACATGTTCCGTATCGGCAGAGACAAACTCTAATTCGGCAAACGCCTCCTGACCAAACCGGTCTGTCATGGTCTGAATTGCCTGTTCTACACGACCTTCCAGCCGGGAAGCCTCCTGTTCCTTCTTCTTATAATCTGCCCGAAGCTGATCGCAGCGTACCGAGATCTGAGATAACTGTGCACTCATTCGGTTAAGCAATGTCTCATCCACCGGATGAAGTCCTTCCGTCTGCTGCAATGCCTCTAACTGTTCCACTGAAATGCCACGCCTACGGATCAGTTTCATTCCCCGTTCCATACTTTCCGAAAGTGCCGTGATCAGTTTCTTCTTATCTTCCAATACGATCGTTGCCTGTTCCACAACTGCCTTTGCAGCAAGGAACTCCGCTTTCAACTGTTCTTCTGAAATATTAACCGCAGTCAAATTGCCTTCTACATAATATTCTTTGTACAGATCATCCCAGTCTCTTGTCATTTCTGCAATCTGCTGTTCCATATGAACAATCTGTCCCTGCAATTCCTCTGCTTCCAACCGGGCATGTTCCAATCGGGAGTCTGCGTCTGTTGTATCGGCAGAAAGTCGTTTCACTTCTGCATCATAATGTTCTAACTGTTGTCTGCTCTCCTCCGCCAGATCGCTCTTTGCACGGATTCCGGCTAATTTGATCTGTTCTTTCTGATTCTCATTTAATGTCTGTTTCCATTTCTCTGCGTCCTGCTGCTGTACTTTACAGTGCTTTTGCGTCCGTTCGATATCCTTTTCCAACTGTTCGATCTTTCTCTGATGATCTAACACCTGTTCCCGCAGTTCCTGCACCCGTTGTTCTGCATTTAAAAATGCACTGTCATTCAGCTTTGCAGTATAATCCAGATCTTCCTCGTAAACTGCATCTAATTCCCGTGCCCGTTCCAGATCCTCCTGCAATTGTGCAAGCTGCTTTTCCAAACGGGTTGCTTCCATCGCAAGTGCATCTTCTTCCACAAATGTCTGTGGATCCTTCGCAATAAGGAGTACTCCTTTTTCCTTTGCCGGAAGATGCGGTGTCTCCAACATCGTCCGGTCATAGATCGTCACTGCCTGATTGCCAAGTTCAAGCGTTCCAATCCGTTCATCCTCTTCAACCAGATCAAATTGTTTTGTTACCACACCATATGGCAGCATTGGGAAACACTGCAATAATTCTTCCCGGTTTGCCTTTGGAAGTGCCGACAGATAATCCACTCCGGACAACGCAAAATCTCCATGACAGCTCTCGAGATAATCCTTTACCTTTGTAACCGCTTCTGATTCCTCTAAAATCCTTCCTTCGTGCACCTGCTCCAAATGCCGGTTCCACGCCGCGATCTTCTTCTCCAGTTCCGCAACTGCTATCTTCTGTTGGAAGGCACGTTCCTTGATCGTATGATATAACTGTGCCATATCATTTACACCATATACCTGTGTCATTTTCTTAAGGCGTTCCTGATTCTCAATATATTCCTTATGATTATCAGATGCTTCCTGCAATGCCCGTTCTGCGGTCTGCAAGGATTCCTGCTCCACATACAACTCCCGTTCCAAGGCATTAACCTGTGTATAATCTGCAAGATAAGACTCCTCCGAAGCCTCTCTCTTTTGCGTCAATTCCTGTTCTTCTTCCCGAAGTGTTTTTTCGAGATCTTCCAGATCTCCCAACACAAGAATGGAGATATCCTTTCTTACGGCTGCAATCTCTTCCATATATTTGTGGTACTCTTTTTCAAAATGTTCCTTATGGCTCTTTGCAACCGCCAATGCAACATTTCCTTCCTCCGCAACATGCGAAAGCTGTTCTGCCTCTTCCTGTTTCGCCTGAAATGCTTTCTCTTTCCGCTCTAACTGTTTCCGGATATCTGCCAGTCTGCGGTCATCCATCTGCTTCCTGGTATAGGCATATGTGTGTAATCTGGCAAGCTGATCGGTATTCGAATCCATTGACGCATCGATCATCGCCTGATTCTCATCCATCTGTGCCTTATCTTTCAGATAGCGCAGATAATCATTGATACTCTCTTTCAGATCAAGCTCCTGTTTTGCAATTGCAAGCTCCTGTTCTGCCTGATTCACATATTTCAAAAGTCCCTGCATTTCTTCCTGAACCCGTAGCAGATCATACTGATCCCGGACAATCTTAAGTCCCTCTATTCGTTTTTTCTCAAATACCTGACGCCTGTCATATGCTTCCTTTTTCTCTTCCATGGCAGCAATCTCCGCTTCTCCCTGCTCCCTTAAATGTTCGCCGGTCGCATAGACGTCCGCAAGTGTTTTGGTAACTTTATCCTTTTCTTCATACAAAGAAAGAAAAGAAGACACTCTTCCCTCTAATAAATGCATGAGCTCGGTTTCTTTGTCATAATTGGCGATGTCACTCTTTTTACGCGAAAGTTCCACAAGCTTATCCTTGATATCAAGCAGTGTCTTTGCCATATCCTCATTGACATCATTTTGTTCCGTCTTTACTAAAAATGCCTTCTCAATGATCTCCTCGATCAGAAGATCCTCCACTACTTTCCGTGTAGTCTTATAATGCGTCTCAAAATACGTCCGGACATGCCCCTCCGTCTTGTTAATTCCACGGATAATCTCCCACTGGCTCTCAAACAAACCATACCGGCTGATAAAACGCTGATATTCTCCCTTTCGTTCAAATACATACACCTTAAGGTTCAGGTTGCGCCTTGCAAGATCCTTCAGATAATTCTTCAGCCCACTATAAGTAATCCTCTCTTTACTATTTTGCAAAGGAAGATTCACAATATCATTATCATTATAATCCCGATAAAAAATGCAGTAGTTAAAATATTCTATCGATGCACTGTCCCTTGTTACATTCTGTTCCTGTGCCGCCTGTTCTGCACCCGGCAGTGCAATCTGATCTGTATCGCCGTCTTTTGCTTTTCTGGCACAAAATCCGGTCGTCATGTAGCGGAATCCCTCTTTGATGTCTTTGTCGTCTAATTTCCACTCAACAAGAGAATGAATCGTTGTGTTCCCTCCCCCGTTCCGGAACAGTTTCTCGATCGGCTGTTTCTCATCTAAGGTACAATTGGGAATCAGATTCTGCAGCAAAAGAAGCATCAACACACTTTTTCCGCCACCATTTGCAAGATCATATAATGTATTCTTTCCATACATACGCATGGAAAAATCATCATAGCCCTGTGTTCCAAAATTATATTTTACATTATTTACTCGAATTCGATTAATATTAGGCATGTGGTTCCTTTCTTTGTGCAGATAATATATCATATATCTGACCGCGATATTCCTCGAAATAGTGTTCTACGATTGCTTTGAATCGATCGGTTGGATAATAGCGTTTATTCACTTCTACAAATAATTTCTCGCCAACTAAAAAATTGAACGTCAGCTTTACGAAACTGATCTTAGAAGCACGGGAGGCGCGAATCTCCTCCTGATTCTCGTTACTGCTTGCCGGAAGTTCATCCCACAGCAATGCAATCGTCCGAAAACTCTGTTCCTGTTCATTATCTGTATCATATACCGCAATGTCTTTCGTATAGACAGACAAAGCTTTTGTTATCTCATCACAGACATCTTCTAAACGGATATATTCCTTAAACTGATAGGAGGCAGAATCCGAATAAAATGACAACAATATCTCATACATAATAAAATAACACAAATACAGCTCTTTATTATAACGCAGATTCATTGCACGTTTCAATTCTTCATTTGAATAACCAAAGATCCGATTGCCTTCTCCTGCCGACAAAAACAAACTTTCCTTATATTCGTATATGTTCAGATTCAATTTTTTCAAAATGACACCGACAATCTCATATACCTCGGCATTGCCATAATAATCGTCATACAGGCTGCCGTTCGTTCCACCCCGCTTGATCTCTTCGCCTGTGATCAGCTTCGCATAGATATCGGTTGCCTTTTCTAAATTTTTCATTTCCATAATATTTCATATCCTCATGTTTATTAATCTATCTCATGCATTCTGTCTCAAATATTCCTTAATTACTTCTAACATCTCTACTGCATGATCATATTGTTCTTCTGTATCTGCTTTGGAAACAATATAGAAATCATTGTAATCACAGTTATTCCGGATCTGGAATGCTCCTTGCAGATATTTAGAATACTTTTTGTCAAAAATGCCTGTTTTTATGTAATTCTTTTGGAAATACGCTATTACTCCTGCATGTTTCGAAAAATCCACTTCATCACGTGCAAGAACAGCTCTTACTGCGGAAAAAATGGCATAATAAGAACGCCCTACAGAATCCTTATTCTGTCCAGCGTCCATGAGTATTTTTGCAGATATTAACTTCTCCACCGCCATTGCTAAGCGGTATTGAATTAAATCATCCAATCTTTCTGCCCTCCATACTGATATTCTTATAGTACGGCAATACATTGCGATACTTTTCATATTCATCTTCCGGAATTACCGTCGGCGAAACTACCACGTCATTCTCCAGACCAATCTCTGCCGACTCATCCCATACCAGTTTTAATTTGTTCTGTAATTCTTCTCTATCCCCGGAAACAATTGCCGTGATATCAATATCCGAATTCGAATCGTAGTCTCCTCTCGCATACGATCCATATAATATAATGGATTTGATTCGATCTATGCCATACACTCTTCGGTAACATTCTACTACTAATTGTGAAACCATATTCAATTGGGATTGTGTGCACATAAATATCACTCTCCATTTCCATTATGTTCATGATCAGTCTCCGTCACTCACTTTTATCACATATATTGTTCTGCTTATCTTTTATTATACGACTAAAGTCTTTGTTTAATCAACAACTATGTGATTGCTGTTACATATATTATTACACTGTCTCAAATCTCATATCGGTAATGCTGAACGCTTCATCCTTCTTCTCTCCAAAGTTCAGAATATTCCCGACCTCAAAGAAGATCTCAAATACCATATTCCCATACTTGTCCTTCTTCTCGACACTTAACTTCTTCATAACAATACCTTCTAGGAACGTATCCTGTTTGTCCTGCATAGACTTTAACTCATACCGGTTCTTCTGGGCTAAATGTACCAGAAAAGAATATACATCCCCGTTGCGATAGATCTCTTTTCCAAATTTGATCTCATAAATCGCCATCAATTCCGGAAGTGTGGTCTTCCCATGTTTCCATAATTGCTCCAGCAGTTCTTCAAACAATCGTCCGAAATTCTCCGCAATTCGTTCTTCTTCCACTTCATCCTCATATATATAATCGGCATCGACCTGTTTCTTTTCGATCTTCTCTCCATAATCAGACTGATCCGCCTTACTCTCCAGCATACGGTCAACCGATTCCACCGCAAATGTCTTCGTAAGTTTCGGCATAAATAATGGCGTCACCAACATACCCAGCGCATCCGCCCGGTCATACTTCATCGTCTTTTGAAGGGCATCCCGGAACTGGAATACCGGACGAAGTTTCCGCAGTTTGGCACGTCCGATCATCTCATCCGCAATATTCTGTAATTCGATCGTTTCACGGATCAGCTCTCCATGACGGATAATGGTCTTCTTAAGCTCCGTATCCAGCTTATGAATCTCGCCTAAAACAGCCGCACCGGATTCCGAATTTGCCTTTGCATATGCTTTGTCGATCAAAGCACGGTTCTTCTCAAATAGTTTGGACTCCTCCTCAAACCATCGTGACACCGTCTCCATATATTCTTCGCTGGCTTTTGCACCTGCAAACACATCATACCCTAGCAGGTCTAACACTTCCTTCTTCTTAAGGGAAAGCTTGCCCACCTCATTATTGATCCGTTTGACTACTTCAATACCACCTGCAAAATTCTCGGACCGGATCATTTTCTCCAACAGCAACTGTTGCACGGAAATATTACTTTCTTCCTTGATCTCCTTGGTATCCAGATAAAACTCAATACCATCCGTTGTTACATGGTATAGCACAACACCATCTACGATCCGGCTGTCCACTAATTTAACACGACTTGTTTTCTTCTTCTTTTCCTCCGGATCAAAGTACGGGAACGTAAATGCCTTGCCATCATTTTTAATCTTATCGAATATGTAGCTGCATAATTCCTTTTCCTCATTTTCGTTCTCCGCTAAGGAAAATTCCCGATGCAGCACCTCTAACAAAAATGTCTCGTACTGTTCATATGTAATTTCACTCTCATGGAAATTATTCTCGTTGATCAGAAACCGCAAAGTAGCCATAGTAATATATCCCATGTCCAGATTCGAATATTTTCCTTCTTTGTACTGGGAAAATGTCGTATCACACAACACGAAAAACGGATAATACTTTTTTAAGTTCAACATTCGATCCTTATGCTCACTCAAAATGTCATGAATCATAATGTATTTCTCTGCCATGGTATGAATTCCTTTGCCGTATAATGAAAAAGAACCAACCCAATGTTCAATGACATCAAATCGATTCCTTTGTGAGTGGGCCGCCGGGGGCTCGAACCCCGCACACCCTGATTAAGAGTCAGGTGCTCTACCAAATGAGCTAGCGGCCCGTCTATGAAGTTTGTTGCTGTCGTTCTCAACAACAATGACGATTATATATGATGGTCAGAAAAAATGCAAGTACTTTTTTCATATTTTTTTAACTTTTTTTATTCAAATTGTCGAAACACTTGTAAATACAAGGTTTTTTGATGTAAATATTTTTTCACTTTTTTATTTTATTTTTCATTTTTCACTATAATTCCATAAAATACCTCTATTTTATTGCTATATTTATGTAGAATTTTATGTAAACATAGTTTATACTACACAGAAGATATTCTTATAATTAAGAAAGGAGATTGTGTGTTACACACAAATGTATACGATGAAGAAAAAAGGAATACTACATTTATTTACGTTATGTTTTGCTTGTATGGTACTACTAAGTCCGCTCACTATTCAGGCTGCAAATGACGATCCGGGTGCCGGGCGTTTATCCGGGAAGAACATTCCGGCTGAATTCTATGAAGATGCCGGTTCCGATACAGATAACGGAATCGCCCGCTATGGTGCGCTGAACCGGTATGGAAACTTTTCTACATATAGCGCTTATACAAAATCAAATTACAGCCATCAGGATCAATTTTTCGGTCTTACCATCGCAAATGGAATTGATGTAAGCGAATGGCAGGGCAATATCGATTGGACAAAGGTAAAAGCTGCCGGAATTGATTTTGCATTTATCCGTGTCGGTGCAAGAGGTTACGGATCCGCCGGTAACATGATCGCCGATAAATATTATGACCAAAACATGAAAAATGCGATTGCCGCAGGCGTCAATGTCGGAATCTATGTATTCTCGCAGGCGATCACAACAAAGGAAGCTGAAGAAGAAGCACAGTACATATTAGACCGTATCGGTTCGTATAATGTTAGTTTACCGCTTGTATTGGATTATGAGTTTTATTCCGGCGGACGTTTACAGAAGGCAAAGCTTTCCAAAGATGCCGGAACCGACATATGTCTCGCTTTCTGTAAAAAAGTTGCAGCAGCCGGATACACTCCAATGGTGTATGCCAATCCGGATATGTTAAACAATCATTTAAACCCAGATACCATCAGTAACAGCTACCCGGTATGGCTTGCAAACTATACAACGAACACAAAGTACAATGGTACTTTTTCTTATTGGCAGTATTCCAGTGTCGGCAAAGTAAACGGAATCTCTGGTAATGTGGATATGAACTTCTACTATGTCGCACCAGAAAATCATTTGGCAAATGCAACCATTGCACCGATTCCGGATCAAGTATATACCGGCAACCCGATTACACCTGCTTTGACCGTAACGATGAACGGAAAAACATTGGCATTAAATAAAGATTATACGGTTTCCTATTCCTATAACACGGATATCGGAACTGCAAAGGCAACGATCACCGGTGCAAACGGCACGATCGGAACCCGCAGCATCACATTTAACATTACTCCGGGTACGATGTCTGCTCCAACCATCAAGAGCCGCAGCAAAACATCGATCACCATCGGTTGGGCCAAACATGGCAACGCCAGTGGTTATCTTGTATACCGTTCTAACTCATTAAACGGTAAATACAGCAAGATTACAACCATCTCCAAAGCATCTACCACAAGCTACAAAGACACGAAAGTAAGTTCCGGAGAATATTATTATTATAAGGTTCGTCTGTATGTAAAAGACGGCGGCACCAAATATAGCAACTACTCTCCTGCTAAAGGTGCTTACACCAAAGTAAAGACCACACAGATGGCACTTGCCAAATCCGGAGCAAAAATGTACTCCGGCATTACTACCACAAGTACGGTCGTAAAAACACCAAAGAAAAATGATGCTATGCAGATCATCTATGGAACATATGATGATTCCGGAAACAGATGGTATCGTGTATCCCTCGGATCAACCAAGGGCTATGTTCAGGGAAGCAAAGTTAAAGTTGGAAAACGCGGCATCATAAAGACCAGCAGGGTAAACGTCCGCAAATCACGCTCTGTACGTTCAAAGAAACTGACAACACTTGGAAAGAAGAAAGTTGTAACCGTACTCGGCTCGAAGCGGAGGGGCGGTTATACATGGTATAAAGTATGCTTCAAAAAGGGCAGAAAAACCTATAACGGATATATTGCATCCAACTACGTCAAACTCAAATAAACATTCACCCTTGCACAGCGTGATGATTGCGAGATGTGTGAGGGCACATGCGAAAGGTATAGAGAAAGCCATGTAAGTTTGCCTTTATGGTACGCAGGCACGTTTGC
>OLNZ01000318.1_pt1 | contig 51899 bp, 48 predicted proteins | sample 1672981 | NCBI WGS metagenome assembly OLNZ01 (sample SAMEA3136743, study PRJEB25190) | human gut metagenome | biome: human gut; feature: human-associated habitat; material: faeces | place: Austria | collected 2013 | reverse complement strand
CCCAGCTGGTGGGCGCTAAGGCCGCCACCTGCACGGAAGACGGCTACACCGGCGATGAGGTCTGCAAGACCTGCGGCGTTACCGTGAAGAAGGGCGAGGTCATCCCCGCCACCGGCCACGACACCGAGATCGTTGGTGCCAAGCCTGCCACCTGCACCCAGGATGGCTACACCGGCGATGAGGTCTGCAAGACCTGCGGTGAGACCGTCACCAAGGGCGAAGTCGTCAAGGCCACCGGCCATCACTACAAGGATGGCAAGTGCACCGACTGCGGCGAAAAGGATCCCAACTATCAGCCTGCTCAGCCCGGCGTCAAGACCGGTGATGCCGGCTCCGTGACCCTGTGGGTCATGCTGCTGACCGTCTCCGCTCTGCTGGCTGCCGCTGTGGTGGTCCTGCCCCGCAGAAAGCACACCCGCTGAATAAACGCCTGTCTCTGACAGAGAGACGGCATCACCGGAAGCCCGGGAACCCCTTCAGGGGTCCCCGGGCTTCCGGCATTTTGTACAAAAATAGTTCACAATCCGGACTCGCCAAAACATGCAAATAAATTATTACTGCGCAAAATTCTGCCAACAGTAATAGACACTGTGCCGAATTGAACGATGAATGGTGACGCAAAAGCAACATGAACGATGAACTGCGCTGTTTTTAACGATTTAATATGGTAACGCTTAATACGCTGATGCGTTAAAATGACCAACTTGGTTTATACATAAATCCTGATTTGTGTAAAAAGTCACAATGTGTCGTTATATCGCAGACAAAGTGTCGATTTTTGTATTTGTCGAAATTTCTATCAATTTTACATGAAAAACTGCGGCATTTTCGTTGCAAAATCCTTAGAGAAATGGTATAGTAACCGTAAGCTGTATGGGACGGGCCGGCTGATAGGGCATCACGGCGACCGGAACTATACAAGCATCCAACTTTACCGGTACAAACCGGAGAAAGAGAGAGTACGCATATGAAACACGCGCATACCCTGAAACGGGCGATGGCAGTGCTTCTCGCTCTCGTGATGACGCTGAGTCTCGTGACCCCCTCCTGGGCCGCAGGCAGAAGCACTGTCGCGACCCGCGGCGAGAACAATGGCATCACCTGGGAGAAGGTGGACAACATCAAGCTGCCCACCAAGGAAAACGCGGCTGTTGCGGATGAGACCCAGCAGTATGCCGACACGGACGTGGTCCGCGTCTCCATCGTGCTGAGCGATCCCTCCACCCTGGAAAAAGGCTTTACCGCCGCTGATATCGCTGCTGGCAGCCGCCAAGCGATGAAGTATCGGGATAAGCTGGAATCCAAGCAGGAGAAGATGACCAAGACCATTTCCAAGAAGGCCCTGGACGGCCAGTCTCTGGATGTGGTTTGGAATCTGACCCTGGCTACCAACATCATCTCCGCCAACGTTCAGTATGGCCAGATCGAGAAGATCGAGAACGTCAAGGGCGTCAAGCAGGTCCTGATCGAGACCCGCTATGAGCCCTGCGTGGTCAAGGAATCCGAGACCACCGATCCCAACATGGCCACTTCCTCCAACATGATCGGCTCCAACTTCGCCTGGGCCAACGGCTATACCGGCGCAGGCTCCAAGGTAGCCATCATCGATACCGGCGCGGATACGGATCACCCCTCCCTCAGCGGCGCGGCTTACAGCTACGCTGTCAAGGGCCTGGGCATTACCCCCGTCACCTCTGCGGATTACGCTGACAAGCTGGAGAAGCTCAACGCCTTCAAGAAGAACGGCGACCTGAAGGCCTCCGACCTGTATGTCAGCGCCAAGATCCCCTTCGGCTTCAACTACATTGACGCCGATCTGGATGTCACCCACGACAACGACAAAGAGGGTGACCACGGTTCCCACGTCACCGGTATTGCCGCCGGCAACCGCTACATTGAGCAGGCCGACGGTTCCTTCGCTCCCGCTCTGGATACCGCTCTGACCCAGGGTGTTGCCCCTGATGCCCAGGTGTACACCATGAAGGTCTTCGGTAAGGGCGGCGGCGCTTACGATTCCGATTACATGGCAGCCATCGAGGACGCTATGATCCTGGGCTGCGATTCTGCCAACCTGTCTCTGGGCAGCGGCAACCCCGGTATGTCCCGCCAGTCTGACGCCAAGTACCAGGCCATCCTGGAGGCTGTTGTCAACAGCGGTATGGTCGTTGCCATGTCCGCCGGTAACTCCGGCCACTGGTTCGAGAACACCCCCTATGCCTATCCCTACGCCGAGAGCGTCAGCTGGGCCACCAACGGCAGCCCCGGCTCCTACACCAACTCTCTGGGCGTCGCCTCCGTGGATAACGACGGCGCTACCGGCAACTTCGTCGAAGTGGCCGGCAACAAGGAGATCTACAGCGAGACCTCCGGCTATACCAACCTGCCCATGACCACCATTGCCGGTGAGCATGAGTTCGTGTACGTGGATGCCGGCGGCACGGAGAAAGACTTCGCCGCCGTGGCCGACCTGCTCAAGGGCAAGATCGGCCTGTGCAACCGCGGTACCATCTCCTTCTATGAGAAGGGCGAGAACGCTGTGGCTGCCGGTGCCATTGCCACCATCATCGTCAACAACCAGGCTGGCACCATCAACATGGACCTCAGCGACTACACCAAGACAGAGCCCTGCGTCTCCGTGACCCAGGCCTACGGCGAGACCATCAAGGCCAACGCCGAGAAGCACACCACTGATTCCGGCCTGGTGTATTACACCGGCAAGATGACCGTTGGTGCCAAGCCCGGCTCCTCTGTCTACAACAGCAGCTACTACACCATGAGCGACTTCTCCTCCTGGGGCATTCCCGGCTCCCTGGAGCTGAAGCCTGAGATCACTGCTCCTGGCGGCAATATCTACTCCCTGCAGAATGGCGGCGGCTACCAGAATATGTCCGGTACCTCCATGGCCTCTCCCCAGGTTGCCGGTATGGCCGCTGTGGTGGGCCAGTACATCCGCGCCAACAAGCTGACGGAGAAGACCGGCCTCACCGCCCGTGCTCTGGCTCAGTCCCTGCTGATGTCCACCGCTGTCCCCATGTATCAGGATTACGGCAAGGGTAAGGACGGCTACTATCCCGTCATGCAGCAGGGCGCCGGCCTTGCCAACGTGGGCGCCGCCACCTCTGCCGGCACCTATATCCTGATGGATAAGGGCACCAACGCCGGCGCTGCCGACGGTAAGGTCAAGGTGGAGCTGGGCGACGATCCCCAGCGCACCGGTGAGTACAGCTTCGGCTTCACCATCAACAACCTGAAGGATATCGCGACCTCCTTCAACCTCAGCGCCGACTTCTTCACCCAGGATGTCTTCGCCAATCAGTTCGAGGACGGCTCCGAGGTGAACTTCGAGGATACCTACACCGCTTTGCTGTCCTCCAACGTCACCTGGACCGTGGACGGCCAGGTGGTGGAGATGACCGCTCCCGAGGGTCTTGCCAACTGCGACTTCAATGGCGACGGCAAGGTCACCAAGGCTGACGGCCAGGCTCTGCTGGACTTCGTCACCGGCGTCCTGGATTCCATCTCCAATAAGGACAACGCCGACTTCGACAACGACGGCAGCATCGACACCTACGATGCTTACCTGTTCTTCAAGCAGCTGAACAAGAGCACCGTGGAGATCCCCGCAAACGGCAGCGTCCATGTGGAAGTCAATGCCAAGGTCCTGGGCCTGGACAAGTATGACAAGGCCAGCGACAACACCGGCACCTATGTCGAGGGTTATGTGTACGCCGACGAGGTTGCCTCCGCCGAGGGTGTCAAGGGCGACAGCCACTCCATCCCCGTCCTGGGCTACTACGGCAGCTGGACCGATCCCTCCATGTTCGATATCGGCAGCTATCTGGAGTATCATGAGGCCAAGACCGAGTCCCGTGTGCCCTACATGTACGCCTACAACAAGAACGCCACCAAGTATCAGGCCCTGACCGTCCAGTACGCTGGCGATTCCGGCATGTACTACTTCGGCGGCAATCCTTACGTGGATGAGACCTATGATCCCAACCGCGCCGCCATCAACCCCGACACCACCGTCTTTGCCCGTGCTACCTTCTCCCTGATCCGCAACTCCGCGGATGCCCGGGTGACCATCACCGGCGAGAACGGCAATGTCTACTACGATAAGGCGTCCGGTTCTCCCGCCGCTGGCGCTTACTACTACAGCAACGGCGCTTCCTGGCGCAATGCTCAGGGCAACATCGGTATCAACAATGCCCCCACCGCTGCCGCTAACGGCGAAAAGATCACCGTCAAGGTCACCGAGGCTCCCGAGTACTATGTGACCTACAATGCCGACGGCACCCACGTCACCAACTGGGATGCCCTGGGCGACGGCGCCAGCCGGACCTACACCGCTTTCATCGACCGGACCGAGCCTGTCCTGTCCAACGTGTACTTCAAGGAAGACGTTGAGACCGGCACCCGCAGCCTGGTCCTGACCGCTCAGGATGACCGCTATGTGGCGGCCGCCTTCCTCATCGACTATGACGAGATGTCCATTCTGGACCGCACCGCCGGCTCCCCCGAGGGTGCCGCTCTGGGCGCTGCCACCGACGTCTCCCTGGATCTGAGCAAGGCCGAGGGCGTGGATCACCTGTACATTCAGGTCTGCGACTACGCCGACAACACCGCCACCTACAAGATCAACCTCAACAAGGAAGAGCTCAGCGGCCCCGTGTCCGTGACTCTGGATAAGCAGTCCATCAAGATGTACAAGGGCGGCACCGCTGCTCTGAGCGCTGAGGTCAGCCCCTTCGGCGTGCATCCCGATGGCGTGACCTGGAAGTCCTCCGATGAGACTGTCGCCACCGTCAACGAGCGCGGCATCATCACCGGCGTCAACAAGGGTACTGCCACCATCACGGCGGCTTCCATCAAGGATCCCACCGCCACCGCCTCCTGCGCCGTCACCGTCCAGACCGTGGATACCACCCTGGTGGGCGCGCTGATGGATACCAACGGCGATGCCCAGTTCTTCACCTGGGATCTGGAGCATGATGCCACCTGGAAGAAGCTGGTGAACTTCGAAACCACCAAGAGCGTGTCTGCCTCCACCTTCGACGCCCGCACCGGCGACGTCTATCTGCAGGATGGCAGCTTCAACATCAACAAGATGGACCTGGATACCGGTAAGACCCTGGCTACCTATCCCGGCTTCGAGGGCGAAATCCCCATGTGGGATATGGAGTACAGCCTGGTTTACTCCACCGAGGCCAAGCCCATGCTGGCCAGCGTGTACGCCACCTACTTCCTGGCTCCCAAGCCGGTGGATAACCTGGATCTGTCCGCCTTCGACCTCGGACTGTATCTGTGGCTCTATGGCGACGCTTCCTACTTCACCGCCGTTACCTCTTTGGGTGCCAACAAGATCGACACCGATAAAGACGGCGTGAAGGATACCGACACCGAGCTGTTCCTGGCGCTGGATGACGCCGGCAACATCTGGACCATGAATGTTTATCCCACGGTGGATGAGGAGACCGGCGAGGACGGCTGGACCGCCTCCTTCGGCATCGTCGAGTCCAACCTGGTCAACGTGGGCTATGCGGCCACTCCCACTGACGATGGCGATATGTACGACTCCCTGTATGCCACCGTCGAGGGCGAGGAACTGGTTCTGTACCTGTCCACCTACAATGGCGACAGCAGCAATGTCTACCGCATCCTGCTGGGCGACAATGGTTGGGAAGCTGCCCAGGTTGCTTCCTTCGGCGACGGTGTGTGGCCTGCCACCCTGGTGGGCACCATGTACCACGCCAATGAGGACACCACCGAGGCCGTGAACGCTGCCATGAGCAAGACCACCGTCTACACCGCTCAGGCTGTGGAGATGACCCCCGCTCAGATCCAGCGCTACAACGGCGCCGAGACCAAGGCTGCCTCCGGCTCCCTGAACGCTTCCGCCCCCGTGGCCAAGGTGGTGAACCTGCCCATGGGCGACGCTGCTGAGAACGCCAGCACCTCCAAGGTCACCGTCTCCGCCGATGAAAAGACCGTCACCGTGGATGTCATCGCCAAGGATGCCGCCACCAACGGCCTGTTCAACGTGGATTACGATGCCGCCAACCTGACCCTGACCAACGTCTCCTTCAACACCCAGTACTCCTCCCACAAGGATGAGGCTGGCAAGGTCACCCTGGGCTATGTGGACCTCAACGGCGTGACCGCCGGTTCCACCGTGGCCACCCTGACCTTCACCGTCAAGGATCCCACCGCTCTGGACAAGATCAACGTCACCGTTACCGAGACCCAGCGCAATGATCAGACTGTGGAGAACGTCGAGACTCTGGCTGCTGACCTGCACACCGAGACCGAGATCGTTGGCGCCAAGGAGCCTACCTGCACCGAGGATGGCTACACCGGCGACGTGGTCTGCAAGGCCTGCGGCAAGGTCATCACCAAGGGCGAGGTCATCCCCGCCACCGGCCACGACACCGAGATCGTTGGTGCCAAGAAGCCTACCTGCACCGAGGATGGCTACACTGGCGATGAGGTCTGCAAGACCTGCGGCGAGACCGTGAAGAAGGGCGAGGTCATCCCCGCCACCGGCCACGATACCGAGATCGTTGGCGCCAAGGAGCCTACCTGCACCGAGGATGGCTACACCGGCGACGTGGTCTGCAAGACCAACGGCGAGACCATCAAGAAGGGCGAGGTCATCAAGGCCACCGGCCATCAGTATAAGGACGGCAAGTGCACCGTCTGCGGCGCGGCTGATCCCAACTACAAGCCCGGTGTCAAGACCGGCGACGAGAGCAACACTGCTCTGTGGGTCGTGATGATGGCTTCCGCCGCTCTGCTGGCTGCCGCCGTGGTGGTTCTGCCCCGCAGAAAGCGCACCCGCTAAGCATGAAAAACAGCCTGGGATGATCTTCCATCCCACGCGCTGAGATGCCCCATCCCCCATAGAGTCAGCCCCCGGCGGACCATCGGTCCGCCGGGGGCTGACGCGTTTGTCAGGGAGAGAGAAAAGGCATATACGGCGGAAAGGAAGATAGTTACGAAAGAAACCCATCAGGGGTGTCTTTCGTTGAGCTTGTCAAAAAAGGGCGGTGCCCTTTTTTGACAAAAGAGTTTTCGCTCCGACCCGCGCGTTTTCACGCATAAAATGCGCGAAAACACACTCTCTCCGCGCAAAGTGTTTTTTGCGACGTACACGCCGCCGCAAAAAACGGATTGCATTTGATTTGCCGCCTGCGGGCGGCAAACGCTGCGAGGCGCTTGCCGGGCTGGATACTGCACAAAAATAGCCCGTGGACGGCACAGCCAAGGCTGCCGCCCACGGGCCTTCTCATGTCCCCGTCCGCATGTTCAGCGGGTCGTCCCGCAAAACAGGCGCCATGTCCCGCTTTTGGGGCGGGATCGGCCGGGACATGCAGAAGTACCTGCTCTCGTCGGCCACATGGTCCTCCTGTCGGGTGTCCACGTCCTCTGCGTCCGTCTGGTCGAACAGCAGCTCCGGGATCGTCCGGATAAACGCCCGGCATCCGGAGAACACATACAGCATGGGATACCCCTGTTCATCGAAGCTCATGCGGTAGTGCAGCTGCATCCATCCGGGGATACGCCGGTTGTCGCCCCGGGTGAAATAGACCCGGTGGCGCAGAGCCGTCTCATAAATGCTCTCCCCCCGGCTGGTATCCCAGATGGCCGGGTCCGCCACCCCCTGGATTTCTCGGCCCTTCAGCCAGGGATGGGTGTCCTCTATCCGGCGGATCTCCGCGAACTGCCGCTCCGGCGTCCACCGCACGCCTACATCCGCCTCCCCGGTGCAGCCGTACAGCTCCAGGATCCGATAAATGACTCCGTCGTGGTCCACCGCCCACCAGCCGCAGGAGAAGGGCTTGGCATAGCCGAAGTCATAGCTGCGGTACACCCGCCACTCCCGGGGAATGTCAAAGGGGGCGATGACATGGGTGAACCGCCGGTCCTGATAATGGGCCGGATCGTTGGTGAACTCCTGGAATACCTGCCCCTGGAACACGTCCCACTTGCCGTCCAGCCAGGCGTCCCGCAGCCGCCGGGGCAGGGCCTGCAGCTGCCGCAGATAGTCCGGCTGGGCCCGCAGCAGAGCCCGGTTGTCGGTGACCTTGGCGGGGATGAACACATAGTCCTCCGGGTTTTCTCCGGCCTGAAAGCGCCGGTCGATGAACAGACGCTTGATGTAGCCGTGGCCCGGGCCGCCGGGGTTGCAGGTGTAATACAGCCGCTTGGGAAATCCGTTGACGCCCCGGAGACAGGCCGCGAACTGCCGCATCCACTCCTCCTTCAGCTGGGTGGCCTCGTCCAGGAAGATCACGTCGTATTCCGCGCCCTGATAGCGGTCCATGTCGCCGTCGGCGGCGCAGTAGCCAAAGTCCAGCACGCTGCCGTTGGGGAACGCAAACTGCCTTGCCGTGGCCCGGTACTCCGCCAGATTGGCCAGCTCCCGGCGAAGAAAGCGGATGTGATTGGCTTCCAGCTCCTGGTAGGTCCGGCGCACCAGCAGCAGCCGGATGCCCGGATACCGCAGGGCCAGGAGCTTGGCCTTGGTGCGGACGGCCCAGCTTTTGCCGCCGCCCCGGGCCCCGCCGAAGGCCACATATTTTTTCTCGCACGCCAGAAACTCCCGCTGCCGGGGATTGGGGCGGCCGATGGTGAGGATTTTCTCCGTCATACGCTCCAATCCTCCGTTTCCTCCTCCAGCACCACCCGGAGGGGGCTGCCTCCGGGCTGCTGCCCCTCCAGGGTCTGCTGAAGGTTCATCAGCTCCCGCAGAACGGCGGTCAGCTCCTTGATCTCCCGGGTGTCCAGCTCACCGGCCAGCCGCTGCTCTGCCTGGCGGCGAAGGCCGGCGGCCAGATTCCGCAGCCGGGCGTTGGCCCGCTGGGCATCGGTGCCGTGCCAGCACTCCTGCACCGCCCGGCGGCCGATGGCCGAGGAGGATACGCCGAATTTTTCCGCCAGCTGCCGGTAGCTCCAGCCCTGGGCATTGAGCTTCTGCACCTCCGCCCAGGGGACGTCGTCCCGCCTTACCATTCCGCCGCCTCCTCTCCGCAGACAAAGCCCGCGAACACCGCCCGGGCATAGTCTGCCAGACAGTCCGGACACACCGTTTGACCGTTGATGCGGTAGTATCGCCGGCCCCGGTAAATTTCGCCGCCGCACAGGTCGCACTCCGCCGCCGTGCAGCAGCCGTCCTCCTCGTAGATTCGGGGAAATCGCATGGTTATCCACTCCTTTCATCTGTACCGGGACAGGGGAGTGCCGTTGCCCGGCAGGTTGTCCCGCCTCGGGCAACGGGGGAAGAAAATTTCCGGGAACCAGGCCCGGGGCGCAAATTAGACTGGTAATTCTCCGCGGAGTGTGGTATAGTACAAATGTATCCGTGCCTGCAAAATGAATACAGGCTGCAATAATTCGACAGAAATAAACAAAACGTAATCTAAATAGACAGGAGAATGTGACCTATGAACGTGTTTTCTTCCTTCCTGCTGGGCCTGGTCCAGGGCGTGGCGGAGTTTTTGCCCATTTCCAGCTCCGGACATCTGGCCATCGCGCAGAATCTGCTGCACATTGACGCGGAGGTGCCGGAATTTTTTGACGTGCTGCTGCATCTGGGCACCCTGGGGGCGGTGTTCGTGGCCTATTGGCAGGACATCAAGGACATGATCGCCGAGTTCTTCCGGGGAATCGGGGACCTGGCCCACCGGTCCACCCCCAAGCCCCTGCCCCCGGCCCGGAGACTGATTTTGCTGATCATTCTGGGTACGCTGCCGCTGTTCGCGGTGCTGCCCATCAAGGACAAGGTGCTGGGGCTGTCCAACAACATGCTGTTCATCGGCGGGGCACTGGTGGTGACGGGCTTCCTGCTATTCGCCAGCGACCGGGTGAAGAAGGGGAGAAAGAACGAGCGGACGGCGTCGCTGCTGGACGCGGTGGCCGTGGGTGTTGGCCAGGCCATCGCCACGGTGCCGGGCATCTCCCGGTCCGGCATGACCATCACCTCCGGGTGCTTCGTGGGCTTTGAGCGGAAGTTCGCGGTGCGGTTTTCCTTCCTGCTGTCCATTCCGGCGGTGCTGGGGGCCAATATCCTCAGCCTGAAGGATGCCATTTCCGCAGGCGTGGACTGGGGCCAGGTGCCGGTGTATCTGGTGGGCGTGCTGACGGCGGCGGTGTCCGGGTATCTGTGCATCGGCCTGCTGCGGCGGATCGCCAACAAGGGAAGATTCGGCGCGTTTGCGTATTACTGCTGGGCCATGGGTCTGCTGACCATCGTGATGCAGCTGATCAAGTAAGAGAAAGGATTCGTTATGGCGTCTGGACAGAAGAAAAAAACAACTGGAAAGGCCCGGCAGGGCGGCGGTCAGAGCCGCCAGACCAGCCGCAGCCCGCAGAAAAACCCCCGCCCGCCTATCCGGCGGGAGGTGGGCGGCGGCGTGTGCCTGCTGCTGGCCCTGTGCGTGGTGGTCAGCTATTTCCAGGCGGACGCCATCGTTCTGAACCTGCTGGGGGATCTGCTGAAGGGGCTGACGGGGTATGGCTATTGGCTGGCGGCCCCGGCCCTGGCCCTGGCGGGGGTGAACCTGCTGGGCCACCGGGGACGGCCTGTGGCGCTGCGGACCGTCTGCACCCTGGTGACGCCGGTGCTGCTGGGGGCGATCCTGCATTTGTTTTTGTATCAGGGGGAGACCGTTACGGGCCTGGGCCCCATGATGAAGAGCCTGTGGGCCGATGGGCTGCTGCTGAAAAGCGGCGGAGCGGTGGCCGGAGGGCTGGCCGCAGGCATGAAGCGGCTGGTGGGCACGATGGTGTCCGTCATTGTGCTGCTGCTGCTTTTGGCGGCGGCGTTGTTGGCGGCTCTGCGGGTATCGCCCCGGGAGCTGGTGCAGCGGGCCAGGGACCGGGTCCCCTATGAGCCCCAGCCGGAGCCGGAGCGCCCGGCGCGGCCGGAGCGTCCCCGGCGGCAGCGTCCGTCGGTGGACGTGCCTCTGGATGACGCTCCTGCGCCCCGGGAAAAGACGGCGGACCGGCGGTCGGAGCCGCCGGAGGAGCCGCTGCCCCGGAAGAAGGGAAAGGGCTTCTTTGCCCGCAAGGGCGACGACGTGATGACTCCGGACCAGGTGCTGCGGCCTCAGACCCCTGCGCCGCAGACGGAACCGCCCACGGTGCAGGAGCCTGCGGCAGAGCCGGTGCAGACACCGGCCCAGGCACCGGCCCAGGAGCCTGTGCCGGAGAAGAAGTCCCGCCGGGGGCAGGCTGCCGCCCAGGAGGTGGAGCAGCATGCCCAGGAGGTGGGACAGGCCATCGAGGAGGAGCTGGCAGAGCCGGAGGAGGCGTATCAGTATCCCCCGGTGACGCTGCTGGACCAGAATACCGACGACAATTATACCGAGGTGGGGGCGGAGCTGCGGAACAACTCCCGCCGCCTGGCCCAGACCATCACCAGCTTCGGCGTGGATGCCAAGCCCGGCGACGTGGTCCACGGACCCAGCGTCACCCGGTATGAGTTCACCCTGGACCAGGGTGTGAAGCTGTCCAAGCTGACGAACCTGGCCGATGACATCGCCCTGGCCCTGGGCAGCGGCGGCGTGCGCATTGCGCCCATCCCCAACAAAAGCTCCGTGGTGGGCATCGAGGTGCCCAACCGGGTGGTGACGGCGGTGCGCATCCGGGACGTCATCGACTCCCGGGCCTTTGCCGAGCACCGGTCCCGGGTGGCCTTTGCCGTGGGCAAGGACATCGGCGGCAACGCCATCGTGGGGGATATTGCCAAGCTGCCCCATGTGCTGATCGCCGGTACCACCGGCTCCGGTAAATCCGTGTGCACCAACTCACTGATCGTGAGTCTGCTGTACAAGTCCACGCCGGAGGAGGTCCGGTTCATCATGGTGGACCCCAAAATGGTGGAGCTGGCCCCGTACAACGGCATCCCGCACCTGCTGATCCCGGTGGTGACGGACCCCAAGAAGGCCGCCGGGGCCCTACAGTGGGCAGTGTATGAGATGATGAAGCGCTATAAGCTGTTCTCGGAAAACGGGGTAAAGGACCTGGCCGGGTTCAACGCCCTGGCCGGACGCAGCCAGGAGCTGAAAAAAATGCCCACCGTGGTGGTGGTCATCGACGAGCTGGCGGACCTGATGCTGGTGGCCGCCAAGGAGGTGGAGGAATCCATCTGCCGGGTGGCCCAGATGGGCCGCGCCGCAGGGATGCACCTGGTCATCGCCACCCAGCGGCCCTCCTCCGACGTGATCACCGGCCTGATGAAGGCCAATATCCCCAGCCGCATTGCCTTCGCCGTGGCCTCGTCCCTGGAGTCCCGGATCATCCTGGACACCACCGGCGCGGAGAAGCTGGTGGGCAAGGGCGACATGCTGTACGCCCCGCTGGGGGCCGGGAAGCCCACCCGGGTCCAGGGCTGCTTCATCACCCCGGAGGAGATCGAGCGGGTGGTGGACTATGTGAAGCAGAGCGGCGAGGCGGAGTATTCCCAGGACGTGATGGACAAGATCGAGCAGGCGGTGAAGGAGAAGGAAAAGGGCGGCGGCAAGTCCGCCGGCGCGCCGGAGCCTGCCGGGGAGAGCCCCGACGACGAGCTGCTCAGCGCCGCCGTGGACGTGGTGCTGGAGACGGGGCAGGCCTCCGTGTCCATGCTGCAGAGGCGGCTGAAGCTGGGCTATGCCCGGGCGGCCCGCCTGGTGGATCAGATGGAGGAGCGGGGCTATGTGGGTCCCTTCGAGGGGTCCAAGCCCCGGCAGCTGCTGATCGACAAGGCCAAGTGGCAGGAGCTGAAGATGGCCAAGGCCCCGGCTCCGGAGCCGGAGATCGACCGGAACGGCTCTGTCCGCGACGTGTTTGAAAGCCGCGACGCGCTGGATTAACAGAAAACAACAGGGCGCCCCGGATGGAAGGATGTCCCGGCGCATTTCGATGAGTAGCAATACGGAGCTCTCCTGGAGGAGAGCTCCGTATTGCTTGAGACTGTCAAAAAAGCGGGATCATCTCCGCCTTCGGAAAGGAAGATCGTTACGAAAGAAACCCATCAGGGGTGTCTTTCGTTTTCAATCACCGCATTTTCAGAACTTTTATGAAAGTTTTGAAAATGCTTGCTCAGCTTGTCAAAAAGGAATTTTGACAAGCGTAGCAATACGGAGCTCTCCTGGCGGAGAGCTCCGTATTGCTTATGATGGCTCACTTCCACAGCGAGCAGATCAGATCCGTGTACGCGGACGGGTTTTCAATGGGCAGACCCGCGATCAGGCAGGCCTGGTTGTAGAGGATCTGGGCGTATTTTTTCGCCTTGTCCGGGTCGGTGATCCGGGCAGTCTCGAAGGCGGCAAAGGCGGGATGATCCACATTGATCTCCAGAATGCGCTTGGCCTTCATGCCCAGCTCCGGCTGCACGGCGGTGAAATACTTCTCCATCTCGAAGGTGATGCCCTGGCCGCTGGACAGGCACACCGGGTGGGTCTTGAGCCTGGTGGATGCCTTCACCTGGTCCACCTTATCCCCCAGTGCCTCCTTCAGGAAGGCAAAGCTCTCCTGATGGCTGTCGGTCTCGTCGGGCTTCTGCTCATCGCCCAGCTCCAGATCCCCGTCAATGGCAGAGCGGAAGGGCTTGTCCTGGTACTTTTGCAGCATGTCCGGCAGAAACTCGTCGGCCTTGTCGGTGAAGTACAGGATCTCCATATTGTGATCCTTCAGCAGCTCCGTCTGGGGCATGTGGTCGATGGCGTTCACGGTGTCGCCGGAGGCGAAATAGATGAACTTCTGCTCCGGCTGCATCCGGGAGACGTACTCTGCCAGGGTCACGGGCTTCTTCTCCGTGGAGGAGTAGAACAGCAGCAGGTCCTGGAGCTGCTCCTTCCTGGCCCCGTAGTTGTCCAGGGCGCACAGCTTCAGCTGGCGGCCAAAGCTGCGGTAGAAGGTCTCGTATTTCTCCCGATCGTCCCGGAGCATCCGCTCCAGCTCGGCCTTGATCTTCTTTTCCAGATTGGCGGAGATGATCTTCAGCTGCCGGTCGTGCTGCAGCAGCTCCCGGGAGATGTTCAGGCTCAGGTCCGGAGACTCCACCACACCCCGGACAAAGTTGAAATAGTCCGGCAGCAGGTCGGCGCAGCTGTCCATGATCATCACGCCGGAGGCGTACAGCTGGAGGCCGGGCTTATAGTCCTCGGTGTAGTACTGGCTGGGGGCCTGGGAGGGAATATACAGCAGCGCCTTATAGGTGACGGCGCCCTCGGCGGACACGGTGATAACGCTCAGGGGTGCGGCGGGATCGCCGAACCGCTCCTGATAGAACTTGTCGTATTCCTCCCGGGTGACATCGGCCTTCTTCCGCTGCCACAGGGGCACCATGCTGTTGAGGGTCTCCCACGCGAGGACCTCCTCGTATTCGGGCTTGTCCTGGGGGCTGCCCTCCTTAACCTGGGAGTGGGGCATCATCATCTTAATGGGAAAGCGGATGTAGCCGGAATATTTCTTCACCAGCCGGCGCAGGGCGTATTCCTGGAGATACTGACCGTATTCGTCGGGCTCCTCGTCGCCGTCGGGCTTGATGTGCATGATGATGTCGGTGCCCACGGCGTCCCGGGTGCAGGGCTCGATGGTGTAGCCCTCCAGGCCGTCGGACTCCCAGCGGTACGCCTGCTCCTGGCCGTATTTCCGGGAGATAACGGTGATGTGGTCCGCCACCATAAAGGCGGAGTAGAAGCCCACGCCGAACTGGCCGATGACGTCGGCCTCGGCCTCCTTGTCCAGCCCCTGGCGGAATTGGTAGGTGCCGCTGGAGGCGATAACGCCCAGGTTGTTCTCCAGCTCGTCTGCGTCCATACCGATGCCGTTGTCGCTGACGGTAAGGGTGCGGTTTTCCTTGTCAACGGACAGGGTGATGGCGAAATCCTCCCGCTTGAGCCCCACGTTCTCGTCTGTCAGGGACAGATAACACAGCTTGTCGATGGCGTCGGAGGCGTTGGAGATGATCTCACGCAGGAAGATCTCCTTATGGGTGTAGATGGAGTGGATCATCAGGTCCAGCAGCCGCTGCGACTCCGCCTTGAATGCCTTTTTTTCCATAAATTGACTCCTCTTTTCTGTCAGCAGCGGGGAGACGCACTGCGTCCCCCCGCTCTGTTATAAAATACGATAGGAAATTTACTTTTTCCGGCGCACCAGCCACAGGACCACAGAGCCCACGGCCAGAACGCCGGTGGCAGCAGCGGCGATGATCATCAGCATCCGGCGGTGCTCCCGGGACATGGTGCGGACCTTATCGCACACAAACTCCCAGGTGGTATTGGCCAGGCGGGTGAACAGCTGCACCACGCTGCAGCCCAGCTCCACGGCGCTGTTCAGGGCGGCCTTGCCGCCGGTCAGCAGGACGTTTTTTACTTTTTCCATAAGCTCGCTCCTTACTTCACAGAATTGTACCAGTCGATGACCGGCCGGAGATTTTCGGGACACACGGCGCCGGCGCCCTTGGTGACCATGTCATACGTCAGCTGCTGGGCGGGATTCAGGGGAGCCTTTTCCTCCGGCTGCTTTTTGATCTGGCGGCACCTCGCCTGCATCACCAGGCGACAGAGGCCCCGCCGATCCTCTATCCTATACTAAATTATAGACACGATGTTGAAAAATGTCAATTGCTTTGGGAAAATGTTCACAAATTTTACCGCATAAACCGGTCAATGGCCTGGTTCAGGGACTCCACGGCCTCGTTGTCGCCGGACTCCACAGCGTCCACAATGCAGTGGGCAATGTGATCCTTGAGGATCACCCGGCCGGTGCTGTTCAGGGCGGAGATCACCGCCGCAAGCTGCACCAGCACCTCGGCGCAGTCCTCGCCCCGCTCCACCATTTTGCGCACAGACTCCAGGTGCCCCTGGGCCCGGGACAGACGGTTCAGAACGGCCTTGGTCTGGGTATGGCTGTGGGTATGCGGATGGGGGTGGTCGTGGTCATGCGGGTGGGAATGGGTATGCTGGTCCATATTCCGTGTGTCATCTCCTTCTGGCGGGCGTGCCCGGAGCGCCCATGAGCCGGGGGCCTGTTTTCGGGTCGATGACCTTCAGCTTCGGCACCCGGTCAATGGCCTGCTTCAGCCTCGCGTTCCTGGCGCAGTCGCCGCAGTAGTTCATAGTCAAGTACTCCTTTTGCAGCGATTTCCTACTGAATTATACAGAAATGCAAAATATTTGTCAATCAATTCGCTGATTTTATTCACTTGCCCAACATGTATTGCAGTTCTGTACTTTGAGCGTGCGGATCGACTACAAAACCATTGAAATTCCCAAAATACTCTGCTATAATATCTGCGCATGTCAGGCTGCATATCTTGGGAAGGGTGGGCTGTACCACCCGGCCATGAAGCCGCCGGACATAGACAAGAGGACGGACAAGCCCACCGAGGCTGCTCCTGCCGCACCTGCTGCGGAGGAGCAGGCCAACTTTGCAAACGGCCAGGAAAAGCTGCATCTGCTGATGGCGGATGACCGCATCCCCGCCGGCGCAAAGCTCTATCGATGAACCCCGAAGCCCTCCGGCGAAAGCCGGGGGGTTTATATGAGAGAAGAAAGATGAAAATGGAGAGAGAGAACACATGGAAGTCCTTGATTTTGAAGCCGTCCGGGCCATTGCAGCCGAGACTCCGGACAGCGAGCTCATCCGCTGGGTGGACGAGGCCCTGCGGGAAAAGTCCGGCTACACCCTGCCCCCCAAAATCCACATCGCCCAGCAGGACGGCGACTATTACAATGTCATGCCCTGCATTTATGAGCGGGGCAACATCGCCATGGTGAAGATGATCGGCCGCCACAGCATCAAGCGGGGCGAGGACCGCTCCAGCATGATGGGCGATATCCTGCTCTATGAGTCCGACACCGGCATCCTCCGGGCCCTGATGGACGGCGAGTATATCACCACCCTCCGCACCGGCATCTCCGCTGCCCACTCCGCCCGCCTGTTCACCCGGCCGGACTTTGAAACGGTGGGCCTCATCGGCCTGGGGAACATCATGACCGTCTGCATCCGGGCGTTTATCGCCTCTCTGCGGGCGGAGGGGGACCGCCGGGACGTGACGCTGAAGCTCATCCGCTACCACGGCCACCAGCAGCGCATCATGGACCTGTTCCGGGAGGACCCCAACGTGCATTTTGTCCTGTGCGACACCTATGAGGAGGTCATCGGCGGCTCTGACCTGGTAATCTCCGCCATTACCAAGGTCACGGAGAACTTCGTCTCCGACGAGTATTTCAAGGAGGGGTGCACGGTGATCCCCATCTGTACCATGGGGTTCCAGAACTGCGACCTGTTCTTCGACCGGGTGTTCACCGATGAAATAGAACAGATCCGCGGCTTCAAGTACTTTGACCACTTTGCCCCGGTCACCACCAACGTCACCGACGTGCTCAACGGCGCGGCCCCCGGCCGCACGGACAATGTCCAGCGCATCCTGGTGTATAATTACGGCATTGCCATCCATGACCTGGTCTTTGCCGCCAACATCTATGGCCGGGCCGCCGTTCCCGACACGCCGTACCGCTACTCCCGGGAGAAATACTTCATCTGACGCTGTTCTTGCGCCGTGCGCTCCGGCGTGGTATACTGAAAACAGTTCTGCTTTTGGCAGACATCAGGAAAATGCATTGGATTTTCGCCGCCTGCGTGATATGATAGTGCAAAACGAGAAATGGGAGGTTTTTACCATGGCAATGATCGGATATGTGGCCCGGGTGCTCACCGGCGTCCGCTTCAAGAAAATGAACCACATGATCGACGTGGTGCACCAGAAGTGCGGACAGAACAACGTGCGCACCTTCTTTGATATGCTGTGGTGCGCCGTGCGGTACGGCGCAGGGTATTATGACTACACCATGTTCGGCTTTTACAACATGACCGGCGCCCAGCGGGACACCTACCTCACCCGGGTGCGCAACAAGAAGGTCAGCAATCTCATGAATGATATGGCCCACGACGACGATTTTGACGACAAGCTGCTCTTTAACGTCCGCTTTGCCAAGTACCTCCGCCGGCCCACCCTCAACGGTGAGACCGCTACGGTGGAACAAATGGCTGGGTTCCTGGAGGGCCAGGAGGCCATTTTTGCCAAGATCAACCACGGCTCCTGCGGCAACGGCGTGGAAAAGCTGTATGTGAAGGATTTTGAATCCCCGGCGGCCATGCTGGACTATATCCGGGAGAAGAAGCTGGTGGTGCTGGAGCATGTCCAGGCCCAGCATCCCGATATGGCGCGGCTGCATCCCCAGTCCGTGAACACCATGCGCATCTGCACCGACCTGGTGGACGGCCAGGTGCACATCGCCTATATCACCCTGAAAATGGGACGGGGCGGCGGCGTGTGCGACAACTCCGGCCAGGGCGGCATCCTCTGCCGGGTGGATATCGACACCGGCAAGATCTGCTCCCCCGCCACCGACGACTATTTCAACGTCTATGACCGGCACCCCGACACCGGCATCCCCCTGGTGGGCTATCAGCTGCCCATGATCGAGGAGGCCAAGGCCATGGCCTGTGAGGCCGCCCGGGAGATCCCGGAGGTGGGCCATGTGGGCTGGGATATGGCCATCGGCCCCGACGGCCCGGCCATCATCGAGGGCAATGACTTCCCCGGCACGGACCTGTGCCAGCTGGCCCCCTTCTGCCCGGAGAAAACCGGCCTGTGGCCCTATTACAAGGAGCTGCTTCACCTGTAAAATGAATAACAACAGCCCCGCCGGGTGACCGGCGGGGCTGCTGCTATCCAATGATCTTTTCCGGATTCTTCAGATCCCGGTCGAGCTGCTTGCGGTAGCGGTCCTCCTCGCTGAACACGCACCCGCAGTATTTCTGCATGTAAAAGCCACGCTCCCGGGCCTCCTGCTGGCCTGCCCGGAATCCGGGACGGAAATCCCGGTACAGGAACTCCACCCCGTATGCCTCTGCCGCCGCCTGAGCCGTCTGCCGCAGCAGCTCGTGGTTCTGATAGGGGCTGACGAACAGGGTGCTGGTGAAGCTGGCATAGCCGTGCTCCGCCGCATACCGCGCCGTTTCCCACAGGCGGATATGGTAGCAGTGGCCGCACCGGTGGTCGATGTCGCCGCACACGGCCCGGCAGAAATCCCGCAGGCCGTAATCCTCCCGGACGATGAGCTTCATGCCGATGGCCGGGGCATAGGCCATCAGCGTGTCCCGCCGGGCCTTGTACTCCTGATAGGGGTGGATATTGGGATTATACCAGAAGCTGACAGGCTCGATGCCCTCGCCCCGCAGCTGGCGGATGCAGGACACGGAGCACGGCGCGCAGCAGGTGTGCATCAGTGTTTCCATAAAATCACTTCTCCTTGGGATGCTTCAGCAGCTGACGCAGCCGCTCCAGGGGCTGGGGCAGGGGAGAGGCGGACAGAAACCGGTTGCGCACCTGCTGGAAGGGCTGCTGACAGAAGGCCGCGAAAAAGTCCTCCCGGCTGCCGGAGGCTTCCTGGGGAGCCGACAGAGCCCCGGCGCAGGCTACCGCCTGGTCCAGGGTCAGCTTTTCCCGCTTCAGGGGCAGTGTGTCGAAATAGTGGGCGCCCTTGGCACTGTTCACCAGCAGCAGGGAAATGCTGTACCGGGGTACCTCCGGGTGGAAGTCCTTGGGCGGGTCCCGGTATATGCCCAGGGTCAGGTCCGCCGGGCGGTCGGTGCTGGTATAGGGACACCGGTGGCATGCCGGGCGCAGAAACAGCCGCTGCCGCAGACCCCGGCCGAAATCGGACTTGCCGAAGGGGGCGTCATACTGGGCGCCTCCGGCGAAGCGGACACGGAATCGCCGGTCCTTTTCCCCGGGCAGCTTGCCGCAGAAGCACACGTCCACCGGCGGCTGCCGCTTGATATACGCCATAGACCGCACCAGCTGGCCCCACACCCCCGGGGAGGACACGCCGCTGCACACCACGTCGCAGGTCAGCAGCCGCTCCGGATGCTCGCCTAAGAAGTGATACAGGCCGTCCACCTGACAGGGGGTGCCGGAGAACAGCACCCGCCGCCCCTGGTCCAGATAGTGGCGCACCCGGCGGAAGCTGTCGCCCAGGTCGCTTTGCACGGGCTTGGCCCCCTGGAGCCGGGGCAGCTCCGCCTTGTCCTTTACGGCGATGTGCCGCACCCGCAGCTCCTGGTCCAGGGCCGCGCCGAACACCACGTCGCCCTCGTCCAGGATATACTCCGCCAGCAGGGGAAATACGCCGCCTGCGGTGGAGGTCTGGCGCACGGAGGCGTCGGGGTTCCAGGCGGCGAACACCGCCGGCTCCGGCCGGGGCTCCCGCTGCTTCAGAACGGGGCAGATGTGGGCACAGTGGCCGCATTGGATGCAGGCATCGGTGACGGTGGGGTACAGGAACCCCTCCCGGTCCGGCAGCATATGGATGGCCCCCTTGGGGCAGCCGCTGGCGCAGGCGCCGCAGCCGGTGCATCTGCCGCGGTCCGGCAGCAGGGAAGTGGGATAGTCCGTCACGCACTCAGCTCCTTTTCGATGTTTTTGCCATTTTACCACATAGGGCAGGAAAAGACAAGAGGCGGCGGTTATGGGAGGAAATAGGCACTGATGCGCCGGGAAAACGGATTGCCGCACCAGCCTGCGGCTGACTCGAAATGACATATCAAGAAGATTTCCGGTAAATGGCGGCCGCGAAGGATGGTAAATACTCAATCGAAAATAATTTTTTTCGTTGACAATTGTGCATAAATATAGTAACATAATTGTACAGAGAACCACAGCTGCAACAGACGGAAATTCGCTGGAAAGGTGAGGAAATCCATCATGAAAAGCATCATCTGGAAAATCGAACTGGCCGCCGCGGTGCTCCTGGCGATCTCGGCCCTGGTGTGGGGCCTGCGCCCCGGCGTGTGGAACAACGGCGGCTTTTACCGCATGACCGCCGGGGAACAGGGCAGGACCTATACCCGCCCGGGCTGCTCCACGGTGGAGGTGACGGAGGACAACCGCCTGCGCATTCAGTCCCCCACGGGGCAGACGGCGGAGTTTACCCTGTCCCTGGCGGAAAACGGCTCCTATCGGGCGGCGGAAATGGCCATGGACGGTGTGGTCCGCAACGTCACCTACAACACCGCCACCGGAACGTTCATGACAGCGGGTGACAGCTGATCCATCAGCACCCTGGTGCAGGAGAAGGCCGGGTTCAGCCCGGGCCTGACCGATAACGCGCTGTACAGCATGGCCCTGGGCAATCACCAGACCCGCATCGCCGGGCGGCCCGGGGAATTTCTCACGGCGGGGCTGTTCCTGCTGCTGGGCCTGGTGCTCCCCCTGCTGCTGAAGCCCGCCATCGCCCTGGACAAATTCCTGCTGGGCTTTTTCTATCACAACTCGGAAAAGCTCCAGGCCACGGACCTGGCCCGGGGCATCATGCTCCTGCTGGGGCTGGTCATATCTGTCATCGGCGCCATCTGGTGGTGCATCCTTTTGTTCGGATAAAGATCGGGGCGGGCGCCGGCGTCCGCCCTTTTTCCTGCGGGCCGCCGGAAATCTCCGTCTTGCCCCGGGGGGCGGGGTGTGATACAATGGCCTTACTTTATAATGAAGGAGCGTGCCGGTATGATGCACCTGGAAGCGGACGTATTTACCAAATTCGACAAGCAGTGGGCCCTGGTCACGGCGGGGACCCCGGAGCATTACAACACCATGACCATCAGCTGGGGCGGCCTGGGCACCCTGTGGGAACGCCCGGTGGCCACAGTGTATGTGAAAAAGAACCGCTATACCTTTGCATTTATGGAGGAGAGCGACTACTTCACCGTCAGCTTTTACCCGGAGGAGCAGCGCAGGGCCCTGTCCCTGCTGGGCAGCACCTCCGGCCGGGACGGCGACAAGGTGGCGGCGGCGGGCCTGACCCCGGAGCTCCTGCCCCGGGGCATCACCTTCCGTCAGGCGGAGACTACCCTGGTCTGCCGCAAGATCTATTGCCAGGACCTGGACCTGGAGCAGATCCCCCAGGAGGTCCGGGACGCCTTTTATAAGGACGAGCCCGTCCATCGTATGTATATCGGCGAAGTGGTGGAGATCATCAAGGGGTAAGGGGGGTACGCGTGCAGGCGCTGCCCGGAAAAAAAGGGCTTTTCATTCTGCGCCGTCTGCGGTATAATAGGTGCCAGTTTCTGAGCAAGGAGTGACACTATGAAGATCATGACCGACAGCCCCATCCGCTTTCCGGGGCTTTTTGGCGACTGGACCATTACCCTCAGCTCCAAGGCCATCAACATCGGCAACGGCATCTACTGGTACGGCATCCTCATCGCCCTGGGCATGCTGGTGGCCCTGTGGTGGTGCATGCGCCAGCGCACGAAATACGGCATCCGCGAGGATGACCTGATCGACGGGCTGCTGTGGGGCATTCCCTGCGGCATCATCGGCGCGCGGATCTATTACGTCCTGTTCTATCTCAGCCAGTTCAAGGACCACGAGGACCGGTTCAGCTGGTCCAAGGCCATCGCCATCTGGGACGGCGGCCTGGCCATCTACGGCGGCGTCATCGCTGTGGTCATCGTGGCCATTATCCTGTGCCGCAGCCGCCATATCAAGCTGGGGGCCATGATGGACCTGGTGGTCATGGGGCTGCTCATCGGCCAGGCCATCGGCCGCTGGGGCAATTTCCTGAACCGCGAGGCCTTTGGTGCGGAAACCACCATGCCCTGGCGCATGCAGCTGACCACCACTGCCGGGGAGCTGGTGGAGGTACATCCCACCTTCCTGTACGAGAGCCTGTGGAACCTCATCGGCCTGCTGCTGATCGTTTTTGTGATATCCAAGGCCAGGCGGTTCGACGGTGAGAACACCTGCTTCTACTTCCTGTGGTACGGCGTGGGCCGCTTCTGGATCGAGGGTCTGCGCACCGACAGCCTGTATCTGTTCAACTGGACCATCGCTGGCCAGCCCATCCGGGTGTCCCAGGTGCTGAGCCTGGTGCTGATGATCGCCGCTCTGGCGGTGCTGTTTTACAACATCAAGCTCCACCCCCACCGGCCTGAGGACCTGTATGTGAACCAGGTGGCTGCCCGGGAGGCTGCTGCCGCTGCGGCGGCTGAGGCCCCGGCAGAAACCGAAGCGGCGGGGTCCCGGGACAACGCCCCGGAGTCCGCACAGGCGGAGCCCCTGGACGATGAGCCTGCCGCCCCCAAAGACGAAAGCGGCGGGGAGTAAGCCGCGCCGGCCAAGAAAATGACCGGAAAACCTGTAATCGTTTATACCTATGTGCGCTTAAGGCGGACGACCGCAAGGCCGTCCGCCTTAAGCGCTGTTTTTGACGATTTCTCTTGTTACATAGGACCATCCCCTCCGGGCATAGGATTGCCGTGAAGGAGGGATGACCTATGTTATCGGCGGCATTGCTGCTGCTGTCCAACAGCCTGTTTTTGACCCTGCATTTGTCCGGTAATCCCGGCTCCTTTCCCCGTCCCCTGTCCCGGCAGGAGGAGCGGGAGTGCTTGGAGCAGTGGGCCCAGGGCGATCTGTCCGCCCGCAACCGCTTGGTGGAGCACAATCTCCGCCTGGTGGCGCACATCATCAAAAAGTATTATACCCAGGCCAGCAATCAGGAGGACCTGATCTCCATCGGCACCATCGGCCTGATCAAGGCGGTGAACACCTTTCGGCCCGATAAAAAGATCCGCCTGGCAACTTATGCATCAAGATGTATTGAAAATGAGATCCTCATGCACTTCCGGGCTCAGCGGAAGCTGCAGGGGGAGGTGTCGCTGTCAGAGGCCATCGAGACGGATAAGGCGGGCAACGCCCTGTACCTGCAGGACGTGGTGGGGGCCGACGACACCATGCAGGAGGACCTGGAGGGCCGGGAGGACCAACAGCTCATCCGACGGTTGGTTGCGGAGCGGCTGACACCCCGGGAGGCGGATGTCATCCGCCGCCGCTACGGCCTGGACGGCCACCCGCCCCAGACCCAGCGCCAGGTGGCTGCTGCCTATGGCATCAGCCGCAGCTATGTATCGCGCATTGAAAAACGCGCCCTGGAAAAGCTGGAGGCTGCCCTGCGGGAGCACTGCTATCCGTAAGAACAAAACGGGCGCGGAGATTGCCGCCCGCCGATGAAAAAAGCGAGGGCGGCAGCCCTCGCTTTTTTGCGGTCAATCGTCCTGCTCTGCCTGATGCTCCAGCACGGAGCCGGTGGCAGCGTCGATGACGTATTCATATTCCATTCCGCCGGACTTGAACTCCACCTCGTACACGGCGCGGCCATGCTCGTTGTCCCATTCCACCTGAAGCTCCTGCACCTGGCCTTCGGACAGGCCCGCGTGCCGCAAGGCGGCACTCTTGGCGGCCTGGGCGCCAATGTCGGAGGTACTGCTGCTGCGGAGGTTCTCCTTCTCGTAATCCAGCACAGAGCCGCTGATGGCGTCCACCGTGACCTCATAGGCGGCGGTGTCGGTGTGGAACTCCAGTTCGTACTCCCAGCGGCCGTCGTCATAGTCCCGCTCCGCCTTGGTAAACGTGGCGGAGGACAGGCCCGCGTGCTTCAGCGCGGCGCTCTTGGCGGCCTCCATGCCAATGTCACCGGAGGGGTTCACGGGAGCGGAGCGCTTCACGTTGGCCGGGCCGCTGAGCACCTGGCCGGTGTAGGCATCCACCCGATATTCCAGCTCGCCGTGACCGGGGACCTCCAGCTCCACCTCATAGTGGGCGGGTGTCTCGTCCAGCTCCGGGTCCACATCCGCGTCGGCAACATCCGCCGTGGTCAGACCCGCATAGTTGGCTGCCGCCTCCAGAGCCGCCGTCATGCCGATGGGCATCCCCGGGGCCCCGGCCTCGATCAGGTCCCGCAGCTCCTCCACGGACAGCTTTGCCAGCCCCTCGAAGGTCAGGCTGCTGTTGAGGGCCATGGCCTGCCGGATCAGAGCGGCCTTGCCGGTGGAAATGTGGTTGGCCTTGGCCAGCTTTTCCAGGTCCTTGTCCTGCTGCACCGTCTGGCTCAGGACAGCGGCCTGGGAGTCGCCCAAAGCGCCGCCCGCAACACTGGTCAGCTCCTGCTGAAGGCGCTGAGCCCGGGCCTGGTCCTTATCCTCCACGGAAATGAGAATGGCGGAGGACAGCGTGTCCAGATATCCGCACCGCACCAGGCTGCCCACAATGGCGTTGACGGCCACATCCGCCTTGACGCCCTTCAGGTCCCGGCCTCCGTCCATATCCGCCAGCACGGCGGCGGCCTCGTCGTTGAGGGCCTGGCAGGACACCACCTTTTCCCGGCTGTTCACCCGCAGCTCGATGCTGGGGTTCACGTCCAGGGACACCACAGACGTTACGGCGTGGGCCTGCTGCACCAGCACGCCGCCGCCCAGCAGCAGCACCGCCAGGCAGGCCGCCACCGTCTGCATCCATTTCTTCATTCGGTTATTCTTCTTTTTCATAGGGACTACCGTTCCTTTCCGCTCTGTACAGCGGGAGAGCACGCCGTCCACGTCGTCCGGCGCGGTCTTGTCCAGTGCGGCGGAAAGCCTGCGTTCCATCTGATCGTTGGTCATCGGGCGTCATCTCCTTCCATGTAAGCTCGCATCTTTTTCAATGCTCTGTGATATTTTGACAGGACGGTCGCCAGGGGCAGGCCCAGCGCCTGACCGATTTCCCGGTGCTTCAGGCCCGCCGTGTGCAGCAGGACGATCCGCCGCTCCTCCTCTCCCAGCACCGCCAGGGCGTCCTGCAGAAGCAGCCGCTCCTGGCTGTCCAGCCCCGGGCAGTTATCGGGGATGGCGTGCCACTCCTGGTCCTCCATGGTCACCTGACGGCTCTCCCGCCGCAGGTGCATCAGGCACAGATTCCGGCACACCGCCAGGATCCACCCCACAGGCGAGCCTGTGGGCCGGTACTGTCCCGCCGTGTCCCAGATGTGAACGAACACATCCTGGGTCAGGTCCTGGGCGTCGTGGGCATTGCGGAGATAGGACAGGGCCAGACCGTACACCGCCGTTCGGGTGCGGCGATATAGTTCGGCCAGATCGTCTTGGCTTCCTGCGGCCACTCCCGAAAGCAGCTGCCGAAGCTCCTGGACCTCCTCCGCAGGGAGGGATGAAGTTGTGTTGTCAATCCTGTGCAGCATCTCTTTTGTCTCCTGTCATCTGGATAATGCACGGCAAGGCGGTTTTATTGCGTCCCCCGAAAAAAATTTTCCAAAATTTTTTCTTTTATTGTATCACGGGGCCCGGCGAATTTCCAGCTTGTCAAAAAAATCTTTTTTGGCAAGCTGCGTGCGGTTTTTCAGAACTTGAAAAGTTCTGAAAAACCTATGATTGCAAACGAAAGACACCCCTGATTGGTTTCTTTCGTAACTATCTTCCTTTTCGATGCCGGAGATTTCCGCTTTTTCGACAGCCTCTTTCTGCTCCTTGTACAAAAGAATAAAAAGAGGTATAATAAAATGGATCAAACGAATTAGGAGGTCCCTTCCATGAAGCTCATGGTCCTGGACGGCAACAGTATATTGAACCGCGCCTATTACGGCATCCGCCCCCTGTCCACCCGGGAGGGGCTGTATACCCACGCGGTATACGGCTTCATCACCACCCTCCAGCGCCTGCTGGACGAGGAAAACCCGGAGGCCCTGTGCGTCACCTTCGACCGCCGGGAGCCCACCTTCCGCCACCGGGCGGACGCGGATTACAAGGCCCAGCGCAAGCCCATGCCCCCGGAGCTGGCCATGCAGCTGCCGGTGATGAAGCAGGTGCTGGCGGCCATGTCCGTGCCCTGCTATGAGCTGGCCGGGTACGAGGCCGACGACCTCATCGGCACCATCAGCCGCAAATGCCAGGCGGCGGGGTGGGACTGCGTCATCGTCACCGGCGACAAGGACAGCCTCCAGCTGATCACCGACCGCACCAAGGTGAAGCTGGTGTCCACCCGCATGGGCCAGACCACCACCAAGGATATGACCCCGGAGACCTTCCGGGAGCAGTACGGCTTCGACCCCATCCATATGATCGACCTGAAGGCCCTGATGGGCGACACTTCGGACAACATTCCCGGCGTGCCGGGGGTAGGGGAGAAGACCGCCATGGCCCTGGTGCAGCAGTACGGCGACATAGACGCACTGTACCGCCGCCTGCCGGATATCGACGCCAAGCCCAACGTCATCCGCAAGCTGACGGAGGGGGAGGAGTCCGCCCGCCACAGCTATTGGCTGGCCACTATCGTCACCGACGCCCCCCTGGACTTTGACCCGGCGGAAAATCTCCGCCGGCCCTTCCGCCCGGAGCTGTACGACCTGTTCCTGCGGCTGGAATTTCAGAAGCTCATCGACAAATACCACCTGCGCCCCCACCAGGAGACGGCAGAGAAGCCCGAGTACACCACCACGGTGGTCCCCGTGGAAACGGAGGAGCAGGCCCGGACTCTGCTGGAGGAGTGGCGCAGGGCCGATCACGTGGCCCTGTACGCCGCAGCAGACCTGACGGCCATCTCTGTCCATTGGGATACCGGCGAGAGCACGGCACAGACGGCGGAGCTGTGGTCCGGGGGCTATCAGGGGGACTGGAACGCCCTGCTGGGGGCGCTGCTTTCCGGGGACATCCGGAAAATTTCTCACAACGTGAAGGATCTGATGCGGACGCTGCTGGACGGCGGACTCCCGGCGGAGGGCTTTGTATTCGATACGGCCCTGGCGGCGTATCTGCTGGATGCCACGGCGGGGGGCTATGACCTGCAGCGGCTGTTTGTGTCGTATTTCAACCAGGAGCTGGAAAAGCCCGCCCATCTGGAGCCGGACGCCTTCTCCCCTCTGGGAGACCGGGCTGCCGCCTGGGCGTCGCTGCACAGCTATGGCGCAGCGATAGAGGCCCTGTATGGTGTGCTGCTGCCCCGGCTCCGGGAGCAGGGCATGGAAAAGCTGTACTTCGATGTGGAGCTTCCTCTGTGCCGGGTGCTGGCGGATATGGAGCGCAGCGGCTTCCTGGTGGACGGCGGGGCCCTGGCCCGGTTCGGCGCGGACCTGTCCGACACCATCCACCGGCTGGAGCAGCGGATTTACGCCGCCGCCGGGCAGCAGTTCAACATCAATTCCCCCAAGCAGCTGGGAAAGGTCCTGTTTGAGGACCTGGGCCTGTCCCATGGGAAAAAGACCAAAACCGGCTGGTCCACCAACGCCGACGTGCTGGAGAAGCTGAAGGACCACCCCCTGGTGGCGGACGTGCTGACCTACCGGCAGTATGCCAAGCTGAAAAGCACCTATGCCGACGGCCTGCTGAAGGTCATCGACCCGGATGGCCGCATCCGCACCAGCTTCCAGATGACGGTAACGGCCACCGGCCGCCTGTCCTCCACGGAGCCGAATCTTCAGAATATCCCCACCCGCACGGAGCTGGGCAGCAAAATGCGGGAGATGTTCGTGGCGGCCCCGGGCCATGTGCTGGTGGACGCCGACTATTCCCAGATCGAGCTGCGGCTGCTGGCCCACATCTCCGGCGACACCGCTATGCAGCAGGCCTTCCTGTCCGGCGCGGACTTCCACACCGTCACCGCCGCCCGGGTGTTCCATGTGCCCCAGGACCAGGTGACCCACCAGATGCGCTCCCGGGCCAAGGCCGTGAACTTCGGCATTGTCTATGGCATTTCCGCCTTCTCCCTGTCCCAGGATATTGGCGTCACGGTGCAGGAGGCCAAGGAGTATATGGACCGGTATTTCGCCACCTATACCGGGGTGAAGCAGTATATGACGGACGTGGTGGACAAGGCCCGGGAGCAGGGCTATGTGGAGACCCTGTGGCACCGCCGCCGGGCTTTGCCGGAGCTGAAAAGCTCCAACTTCAATATGCGGTCCTTCGGCGAGCGGGTGGCCCTGAATATGCCCATCCAGGGCACGGCGGCGGACATCATCAAGCTGGCCATGGTCCGGGTCCACAGCCGCCTGGCGGCGGAGGGCCTGGCCGCCCGGCTCATCATGCAGGTCCACGATGAGCTGATCGTGGAGTGTCCGGAGGAGGAGGCCCCCCGGGTGGAGGCCCTTTTGCAGCAGGAGATGCAGGGCGTGGCGGAGCTGTCCGTCCCCCTGCTGGCGGAGGCCCACACCGGCCGCAACTGGCTGGCCGCCAAGGGCTGATATTGCGTAACGAAACCATTAAGGAGCAAATACCATGACTGATTATTTTGCCGTGCAGCTGCCGCCGGAACAGATCCGCAGCATCAGCTCCATCGGCCTGGCCCATATAGGCGACGCGGTGTATGAGCTGCTGGTGCGCACCTGGCTGTGCGCCGGGGGCAAGGCCACGGGAAAGGGCCTGCACCGGGCCGCGGTGGCCCTGGTGTGCGCCCCCCGGCAGGCGGAGCTGGCGGAGAAAATTCTCCCCCTGCTGACCCAGGAGGAGCAGGACGTGTTCCGCCGGGGCCGCAACGCCAACGTCCATTCCATCCCGGCCCATGCCAGCCGGGCCCAGTATCAGCAGGCCACGGCCCTGGAGGCCCTGCTGGGATACCTGTATTTACAGGGCAGACACGACCGGGTCAACCAGCTGTTCTGCCGGATGATGGAGGGGGAGTAATATGCCGCTGGACGCCATTTGCCTGAGCGCCGTGGTCCGGGAGACCGCCGCCCAGGCGGAAAACACCCGCATTGAAAAAATCCAGCAGCCTGCCCGGGACCAGGTGGTGCTGCTGCTGCGGGGCGGGCGGCGGCTGCTGCTGTGCGCCGGAGCCACCCAGCCCCGGCTGCACCTGACGGAGCAGCTGCGGGACAATCCCTCCCAGCCGCCGATGTTCTGTATGCTGCTGCGCAAGCACCTGGCGGGAGGGCGCATTTTGTCCGTTGTCCAGGAGCCCCTGGAGCGGGTGGTGACGCTGCACATACAGGCGGCGGACGAGCTGGGAGAGCAGCGGCCCTGGCGGCTGATTCTGGAGGCTATGCCCCGCCATGCCAACCTGATCTTGGTGGATCACCAGGGACGCATCACCGACTGCCTGCGGCGGGTGGATTTCGAGATGTCCCAGCAGCGGCAGGTGATGCCGGGTCTGTTCTATCACCTGCCGCCCCGTCAGGAAAAGCGCTCGCCCCTGGAGGTGAGCCGGGAGGAGTTTTTGGAGCTGCTCTCCGCCCTGCCGGAGGGCGCGCCGCTGGACGGCTGGCTGCTGGACACCTTCACGGCCCTGCCGCCGCTGCTGGCCCGGGAGCTGGTTTGTGCCGCATATGGGTCTGTGGACGCCGGCCTGTCCCGGGACAGGGGCGGGAAATTGTGGGACAGCTTCGTTCTTTGGCGGGACAAAATCACCCGGGGGGATTTTACGCCCACCCTGCTGCGACGGGCCGGCCGGCCGGCGGATTTCACCTATTGCCCCATCACCCAGTACGGCGCTGCCGTGGAGCAGGAGAGCTTCGACAGCTTCGGCAGCCTGTTGGACGAATTTTATGAGGGCCGGGACCAGGCGGACCGGGTCCGGCAGAAGGGTCAGGACCTGATGAAGTCCGCCTCCGCCGCCCGGGACCGGGTGCGCCGGAAGCTGGCGGCCCAGGAGAAGGAGCTGGCCGCCACCCGGGACCGGGAAAGGCTCCGGATATCCGGCGAGCTCATCACCGCCAACCTCTACCGCATGGAGCGGGGCATGAGCCGCCTGACGGCGGAAAACTACTATGAGGACGGCTGTCCGCCGGTCAACATCCCGCTGGATGTGCGCCTGGGGCCCCAGGAGAACGCCGCCCGGTACTTCAAGCAGTACGCCAAGGCAAAAACCGCCGAGAGGGTGCTGACGGAGCAGCTGGAAAAGGGCCGGGAGGAGCTGACGTACCTGGAGAGCGTGGTGCAGGAGCTGTCCCAGGCGGAGGCGGAGCAGGATTTCAACGACATCCGCGCCGAGCTGGAGAGCGGCGGTTATCTGAAAAACCGGGGCAAAAAGCAGCCGGGGTTCCAGCGGGCCTCCAAGCCCAGGCAGTTTACCTCCTCCGCCGGACTGAGAATCCTGGTGGGACGCAGCAACCGGCAGAACGACCGCCTCACCGCCAAGGACGCCGACCGCCGGGACATCTGGCTCCACACCCAGAAGATCCACGGTTCCCATGTGATCCTGTGTACCGGAGGGCGGGAGCCGGACGAGACCAGCCTGTATGAGGCGGCGTGCCTGGCGGCATACTATTCCCAGGGCCGGGAGGCCGGAAAGGTGCCGGTGGACTATACCCCGGTGCGCTATGTGAAAAAGCCCGCCGGGTCCCGGCCAGGCATGATGGTGTACACCACCTATCAGACAATATATGCTGTACCGGATGGCCAACTGGTGAAAAAGCTGGCGGCGAAAGCCTGACATCGAAAGGAAGCTTTGCTGCCATATGCCCGAAAGAATGGCCCGGGTGCTGATCATTCGGACGCACGGAGCCGGCAGAGAATGCTTCTGAGTCTTTTAAAAAACCGCAGAATGCGGTTTTTTAAAAGGTCGACAGTTAGCACACTCTAACCGTTGGGTGCATATGCGACGGAGAGAAAGATGTGCCGGGCAGCTGGCGGATGGGGTTGGCTTTTGCCGGGAACTGTGATATAATGGCCGAAAAATACCCATTGGAGGAGGAAACGGCATGCGGATCGGAACGGTGGATATCCCCTCGCAGCTGGTGCTGGCCCCTATGGCCGGGGTAACGGACCTGGCATTCCGGCTGATCTGCCGGGAGCTGGGGGCGGGCCTTACCGTAACGGAAATGGTCAGCGCCAAGGCCCTGTGCTATCAGGATAAAAAGAGCCGGGGACTTCTGAAACTGTCCGACGGGGAGCACCCGGCCAGCGCTCAGATCTTCGGCAGTGACCCCGGGTGCATGGCCGAGGCGGCGTGCATCGCGGCGGAGCTGTCCGGCGCGGACCTGATCGACATCAACATGGGCTGCCCCGTGGGCAAGATCGTGTCCAACGGCGATGGCAGTGCGCTGATGCGGGACCCGGAGAAGGCGGCCCGCATCGCCGAGGCGGTGGTGAAGGCCTCACCGGTGCCGGTAACGGTGAAAATGCGCCGGGGCTGGGACAAGGGAAGCGTCAACGCCGTGGAGCTGGCCCGGATGCTGGAGCAGGCGGGGGTGTCCGCCGTGGCGGTCCACGGCCGCACCCGGGCCCAGATGTACGCCGGACAGGCGGACTGGGTCACCATCCGCCAGGTGAAGGCGGCGGTGTCTATCCCGGTCATCGCCAACGGAGACGTGTTTACCCCGGAGGATGCGGTGCGTATCCTGCACTTTACCGGGGCAGACGCCGCGATGATCGGCCGGGGCTGTCTGGGAAATCCGTGGCTGTTTCAGCAGGCCCGGGCGGCGCTGGCCGGGGAGCCTATCCCGCCGCTGCCGCCCCTGAGCCGGCGGTGTGACACCGCCGTGCGGCAGATTGAGCTGGCGGCCCGGGACAAGGGCGAGCATATCGCCATTCTGGAGGCCCGGAAGCAGTACGCCTGGTACCTCAAGGGCGTGCCCCATGCCGGATATTACAAGGAACAGATCGTGCGCATGAACACGCTGGAGGACGTCTATCGGGTAACGGAGGGCATCCGCCGGGACCTGACGTAAAAATTTCAGCCGGCGGGGGAACCTTTTGGGCTCTCTCACCGTCTGATAAGGGAAGGGGGGCGTGGACCGTGGTGGAGGAACAGTGCGTGGCGCAGGCCCGTGGCGGGGACGCGTCCGCCTTTGAGGAGCTGGTGCGGACGTATGAGGCGCCGGTGTACCGGCTGGCGCTGCGCATGTGCGGCGGCCGGGCGGAGGACGCCCAGGAGGTGGCCCAGGAGGCGTTTTTGGCGGCGTGGCGAGGGCTGCCCCGCTTTCGGGGCCAGTGCCGGTTTTCCTCGTGGCTGTATAAGCTGACGGCCAACGCCGCCGTGGATCATTTGCGGAGGGAAAAGCGCCGGCCGGCGGCGGTGCCCCTGGAAAACGCCGGGGAACCGGCGGATCCCCATACCCCCCAGGAGGAGCTGGAGCGGCGGGAGCTGCACCGGGCGGTGCAGCAGGCCCTGGACCGGCTGACCCCGGAGCACCGGGAGGTGCTGCTGCTGCGGCAGATGCAGGGCCTGTCCTATCAGGAGATCGGGGCGGCCCTGAGTCTGGAGGAGGGGACGGTGAAGTCCCGGATCAGCCGGGCCAAGCGGCAGCTGCGAACCATTCTGGCGGAGGGGAACCTTTTGGGGGAACCGGACGTCATACAGGATAGAAGGGGGGCGGGAGAATGACGTGTGATCTGGACCGGGTGGACGCGCTGGCGGACGGCCGGCTGGACGGCCCGGAGGCGAAAGAGGTCATGGAGCATCTGGCCGGATGCCCCCAGTGCCGGGCATATTATGAGGGTGCCCTGGCGGCGGACCGGGTGCTGGCGGATACCGGCATCAACCCTCCGGCGGATTTCGCTGCGGGGGTCATGGAGCGGATCCGGCCCCGGCGGCAGGTGCAGTGGCCCCGGGCGGCGGCAGGACTGGCCGCGTGCCTGCTGCTGGCGGCGGGGGCGACCCTGGCGCTGCCCCAGGCGGTCCCTGAGCCGCCGTCATTTTACCGGGAGTACCCTGAGCTGTTGAGCAGCGAGGACCAGACCCTGGTTTTCACCTTGGGCACCAAGGGCACCGACGTATTTGAGGAGGAGACCCGCAAGGAGACGGAAATGCGTTACCGGCAGCTGCCGGGAGAGAGCGTCCCCGTGGTGGAGGACGCGGACCTGTGCCGCCGGACGGCGGCGGCTCTGGCGCGGCAGAGCATTGCCCCGGACGACGGGGGGGTGTACCGGCTGACGCCCCGGCAGATGGAGACGCTGTATATTCAGGCGCCGGAGCTGGCGCTGATCCACATGGGATCGGTGTTTCTGCTGGACAGCCTGGGATAGAATACAAGGAGGAGCTTATGAAAAAGAGAACGCATTGGTTCGTGGCGGCGGGGCTGGCCCTGTGCGGGCTGCTGCTGGCTGCGCTGACCCTGGGACAGCCCCGGGACGTTCCCGAGAGCAGCCGGGACAATGAGGCCCGGCCCGTGGTGCGGGTGATTCCCGCCTGGAAGGGCGCACAGGACCTGGAAAAGCACGCGTATTAAGGAGGAAGCGCATGAAATATGCCTTTTGATGATGGGAGATTTCGGCCCGGGGGACCGGGCGGCCATTGGTGCATAAAAAGGAAGGGACCATACAGGTCCCTTCCTTTTTTATGCACCGCTCTGCTCATATACGGCCCGGACATAGCGGCGGCCCCGCCAGATGGTGGCCAGGCACACGACCATAGAGAACCCGCCGCATAGGGTGACGCACAGGCGGTAGTCCAGCACCTCCCCCAGCGCCCCGATGACCAGGGACAGTACGGCGGCCGCGCCGGTATACAGCATGGATTCAAAGGCGTTGACCCGGGCCCGGAGCCTTTCCGGAATATACCGCTGCACCGCCGCCTGGCGCATGGTGGCGCTGTTGGTCCCCAAAAATCCACACAGGCCCCGGCTGGCCAGCATCAGGGGATACGGCAGCCAAAGCAGCAGCATGTCCATGGCCTCGTACACCATGTACACCAGGAAGGCGAAGCCGTACCGCTTCTTTTCCGGGATCTCCATCCGGTACTGCACAAAGCCGCCCACTGTGCGGCCCAGGAATTCCGCCACGGAGAACAGAGAGTACATGGCCGCCGTCATGCCGGGAAACGTCCGGAAGAACGCCACCAGAATGGGGGAATATCCGCTGCCCACGCCGTTGGTGACGGCCATGTAGCCATAGATGTTCATAAGGCCCTTTTCCTGCCGCAGATACCGGGCGGCCTCCTTCACATCCGCCCACCAGGCACGGAGGGAGGAGTTCTCCTCCGGCGGGCGGCGATCCTCGTGAATACGGATGCCGCTTTCCACCGCCGCCGCCATCAGGGACAGGACTCCTTGTCCCACCAGCAGCCATGCCGCTCCCACGGCATCCAGCAGCACCGCCGACAGGGGCAGCATCATCACCCGCAGAACGGGGTACAGGGTGGAGGCCACGGCGTAGCCCTTTTGCTCCGCCCCCTCCGGCAGCAGCATGGGGAAAATGCTGTTGTACGCCAGCTCGTCAAAGGCGCTGAGGGACGCCAGCACCAGGGAAAAGGCCAGGTAGCCCACATAGGAGAACGTGCCCCGCAGAAGATACGCCCCCAGCAGCAGATACATGACGCCGTTGAGCATGTCGCCGCCTACCAGGAAGGGCTTGCGGGGCATCCGGTCCATCCACGGGGCAATGAACAGGGGCAGCAGAAAGCCCGGGATCAGCTCCGTCGCCAGCACCAGCGCCGAGGCCAAGGTGCTGCCGGTCTCGTCGAACACCAAAAACGACATGGCAAAGCCGCCGGCGATGCCGCCTACGGCGCCCAGTCCGCTGGCGGCGATCAGCAGGGTAAAATTCCGTGTCCAGAGTCTGTTTTTCATCGTTTCTCACCTCGGGAATATCATAGCACACCGGTAAGACGATGAAAACGGGGTATATATGGGAAATATTTCTTATAAAAGCCCTATTAAATCAGGAAAACAAGGGGATATATAGGAAAGCTGCTGTGCTGCGGGGTGGAAGGCGAACGGGGAGAGACGCTGGGCGGCAGAAAAAACGTAAAAAAATCGCGGTTCCTGCCGTACTTTTTTTGTAAATAAAATATATAACAGTTGACCACCAGAGGATTATCTGCGATAATATAAGTGAAAATATTAGAAAGGAGAATATCCATGAAACGTAGGATCTCTGTTTTGCTGCTGGCGGGCATGCTCCTGCTGCTGACCGCTTGCGGCGGCGTGGTGCGTCCTCCTGTCCGTATCGGGGAAGGTACTGGGAATGCCTGCTTTTCCAGGTCGTATTCTCTGACGGAGGCCTTTGAGGAGGCTGACGTTGTGGCATTGGTCCAGGTAGGGAACTGGCTGGGGGAAAAGACGGAGGGGTTCCCCTATACCTATTACGAAGCCGATGCGTTAGAATGCTACAAGGGTGATATCCCCGCCCATTTTACACTGATGCAGTCCGGTGCATCCTCATCAACCTATGAGGACTACCCACTATATACCTATGGCAACCAGCTGCTGCTGTTTCTGAGGCATTCTCAGACAGACTGGGGCGAATCATTTATACAATATCCGGGCGCCTATGTGAATGTTTGCTCCTTTATCACCATGATGTACGTGGCGGACGCAGACGACGGCAGCCGCTACTTTGTGGACCGCTTCGGCCTGATGACTTATGAGGAGCTGAGGGCTAATCCAGGCTCCGCGACACTGGGGCAGCCGGCCGCTCAGCTGCGGGACCGCGGGCTGATGGCGGAGCTGAGCGACAATGTGAAGGGGACGGATAAGCTGCTGGCGGAGAGCCTGGCGGCAGCGGGCGACATGCAGAGCAACCCACACGTCGGCATTTCCGCCTTTGTCTATTCCGAGGACACCCTGAAGGCGCTGTTCGCCTCGCTGTCCGGCGAGTGATCGTATCAGAAAAGGGAATTTTTTTGACAAGCAGAAACCCCCCGGCCCCCGGCCGGGGGTTTTGCTGTGTGGATTGCCGCTTGTTTACTTGACGATCAGGGTCTTGCCGTCCATTTCCTGGGGAGTGGCCAGGCCCATCACATCCAGGATGGTGGGGGCGATATCCGCCAGGCGGCCGGGGCGCAGCTCGTTGCCTGCGCCGCACAGGATGAAGGGCACCAGGTTGGTGGTGTGGGCGGTCATGGGGCTGCCGTCGGGCTGGAGCATGACCTCGGCGTTGCCGTGGTCCGCCGTGACCATGGCGATGCCGCCCATTTTCAGGGTAGCCTCCACCACACGGCCCACGCAGGTGTCCACCGTCTCCACGGCCTTGACAGCCGCCTGGAGAACGCCGGTGTGGCCCACCATGTCGCAGTTGGCGAAGTTCAGGATGATCACGTCATACGCGCCGGAGTTGATGCGCTCGATGCACTTGTCGCACACCTCATAGGCGCTCATCTCGGGCTGGAGATCGTAGGTGGCCACCTTGGGGGAGGGCACCAGCACCCGGTCCTCGCCGGGGTACTGCTTTTCCACGCCGCCATTGAAGAAGAAGGTGACATGGGCGTACTTCTCCGTTTCGGCGATGCGCAGCTGGGTCATGCCCATGGCGCTGAGGTATTCGCCCAGGCCATTTTTCACGGGAATACGGGGCCAGGCCACCAGCACGTTGGGCATGGAGGCGTCGTACTCGGTGTTGCAGACGTAGGTGGTGGGGAAGAACTCCCGCTGGAAGCCGTCAAACTCCGGGTCCACGATGGCACGGGTGATTTCCCGGGCCCGGTCGGGGCGGAAGTTGAAGAAGATGATGCTGTCGTTGTCGGAAATGGTGCCGTCCGGGTCGCAGACCACCGGCTCCATAAACTCGTCGGTGACGTCGTTTTCATAGGACTGGGCCACGGCGTCCACCGGGTCGGGATTCTGGATGCCCTCGCCATAGACCATGGCGTCGTAGGCCAGCTGCACCCGCTCCCAGCGGTTGTCCCGGTCCATGGCGTAATACCGGCCCATGACGGTGGCGATTTTTCCCACGCCCAGGGCCCGGCACTTTTCCTGGCAATCGGCCACGAAGCCCTTGCCGCTGGTGGGGGACACGTCCCGCCCGTCCAGAAACGCGTGGACATACACCCGGGTCAGACCCTTGTTCCGGGCCATTTGCAGCAGGGCGTACAGGTGCTGGATATGGGAGTGGACGCCGCCGTCGGACAGCAGTCCGTACAGGTGCAGGCTGGAGCCCTTTTCCAGGCAGTCGTCCATGGCCTTGTTGTAGGCGGCGTTTTCAAAGAAGCTGCCATCGTCGATGGCGCGGGAGATGCGGGGCAGGTCCTGGAACACCACCCGGCCGCCGCCGATGTTGGTGTGGCCCACCTCGCTGTTGCCCATCTGCCCGGCGGGCAGACCCACGTCCAGGCCGCTGGCGGACAGGGTGGTATGGGCATATTCGGCAAACAGCCGGTCCAGCTGGGGCGTTTGGGCCAGGCTGACGGCATTGCCGGGGCCGGGGTCCGTCAGGCCGAAGCCGTCCATGATGATCAGGGTAGTAGGCGCCTTGTTCATTGCGGAACCTCCTGTCGTTTCGCTTAGTCCTGGTTGGCGGCGTTGATGATCTCCACAAAGTCGGCGGGCTTCAGGGCCGCACCGCCGATGAGGCCGCCGTCGATATCGGGCTGGGCCAGCAGCTCGGCGGCGTTGCCGGGCTTCATGGAGCCGCCATACTGGATGGTGATGGAGCGGGCGATACGGGCGCCGTACAGATGGCGCACGGTGGTGCGGATGGAGGTGCAGACCTCGGCGGCCTGCTCGGCGGTGGCGGTCTTGCCGGTGCCAATGGCCCAGATGGGCTCATAGGCGATGACGCACTTGCGCAGCTTTTCGGCGGGCACACCGGCCAGGGCGGACTTCACCTGCAGGGCGATGAGCTCCATGGTGATGCCCAGCTCCCGCTGCTCCAGGCTCTCGCCCACGCAGATAATGGGGTGCAGCCCGGCCTCCAGAGCGGCCAGAACCTTCTTGTTGACGGTGAAATCCGTTTCGCCGAAATACTGGCGGCGCTCGGAATGGCCGATGATGACGTACTTGACGCCCAGGTCCTTCAGCATATCGGCGGACACCTCGCCGGTGTAGGCCCCGGACTTTTCATAGAACAGGTTCTGAGCGCCCACGGAAATGCGCAGGTCCTTGAAGGCCTTCAGAGCGGTGGGAATGTTGACAAAGGGGACGCATACCACCACGTCGCACCACTTGGCGCGGGGCATGATAGCCTTGATGTCCTCGGCAAACTTTTTGGTGTCGCTGGCGGTCATGTTCATTTTCCAGTTGCCGGCGATAATGGTCTTGCGATATCTGCGATTCATGATGCTTGTTACTCCTCTTACCTAATAATATATTCTCGAAGGGAGGAAGGGGTTCCTCCCCTGGCGTTACTTATCCAGCAGGCAGGCCACGCCCGGCAGCTCGATGCCCTCCAGAAACTCCAGGGACGCGCCGCCGCCGGTGGAGATGTGGGTGATCTTGTCGGCAAAGCCCATCTGCTCCACCGCCGCCGCGCTGTCGCCGCCGCCCACGATGGTCACGGCGCCGCTGTCGGCCAGGGCCTGGGCCATAGCCCGAGTACCGGCGGCAAACTTTTCAAATTCGAACACGCCCATGGGGCCGTTCCACACAACGGTGCCCGCGCCCCGGACGGCGGCGCAGAAGGTGCGGATGGTCTCCGGCCCGATGTCCAGGCCCTCCATATCGTCGGGGATGGCGTCGGTGGGCACCACAAGGCTGTCGGCGTCGGCGGAAAACTCCGCCGCGGCCACGGTATCGGTGGGCAGAAGCAGCTGCACGCCCCGGTCCTTGGCCTTCCGGAGCATCTCCAGGGCATAGTCCAGCTTATCCGGCTCGCACAGGCTCTTGCCGATGGAGCCGCCCTGGGCCCGGGCAAACGTATAGGCCATGCCGCCGCCAATGATGATGGTGTCGGCCTTTTCCAGCAGGTTGTTGATGACGCCGATCTTGTCGGACACCTTGGCCCCGCCCAGCACGGCCACGAAGGGACGCTTGGGGTTTTCCAGAGCACCGCCCATGATCTCCAGCTCCCGGGCAACCAGCAGGCCGGACACGGCAGGCAGGAAGGCCGCCACACCGGCGGTGGAGGCGTGGGCCCGGTGCACGGTGCCGAAGGCGTCGGAAACATACAGCTCTGCCATAGAGGCAAGCTCCCGGGCAAACTCGGGGTCGTTCTTCTCCTCGCGGGGGTCGAAGCGCAGGTTCTCCAGCAGCATGATCTGGCCGCCCTGCAGGGCCGCAGCCTTGGCCTTGGCATCCTCGCCCACGATGTCCTTGGCAAAAATGACCTCCTGGCCCAGCAGCTGGCTCAGCCGCTCCGCCACAGGCCGCAGCGTCAGACTGTCCTTCCACTGCCCCTTGGGCTTGCCAAGGTGAGAGCAGGCAATGACCGCCGCGCCCCGCTCCAGCAGATACCGGATGGTGGGAAGACTGGCCACAATGCGCTTGTCGCTGGTGATGGCGTGGGTCTCCTTATCCTGGGGCACGTTGAAATCGCAGCGCAGCAGGATCTTCTTGCCTGCCACGTCCACGTCCATGATGGTTTTCTTATTGTAATTCATATCGGTACGCTCCTTTATGAAAATAATACTCAATTTATACTCACTTTGCCATTTCCCCGCAGCGCATCAACCCCGGGAACTCCTGCTGCCGCAGCGCCTCATAGGTCAGCACCGCCACGGAGTTGCTGAGATTCAGGCTCCGGGCCGGGGACACCATGGGCAGGCGGATGCAGCGATCATAGTGGGCCGTGCGGAATGCTTCCGGCAGACCCGCCGTCTCCTTGCCGAAGAACAGCCAGCAGCCCTCCCGGAACCGGGCCTGACAGTAATCCTGGGGGGCCTTGGTGGTGGCCAGCCACAGGTCGTCCGCCGCCTCCGGGTGCTTCCGGAAGAAATCGTCCAGGCTCTCATAGTCGAATACCCGGACCAGGTGCCAGTAATCCAGGCCGGCGCGCTTCACCGCCCGGTCAGAGATGTCGAAGCCCAACGGGCGGATCAGATGCAGATCGCAGCCGGTGGCCGCACAGGTGCGGGCAATATTCCCGCAGTTCTGGGGGATTTCCGGCTCAACCAGAACAATATGCACCATCTTTCCGTCGCTCCCTTCGGCACCTGCCTGACATGACCAGCCTATTGTAATGCAATTCCCTAAAGAATGCAACTGGAAATTGTTAATTCTGGGTATTTTTTCTTAAAAGTACAAAAATATACAGGTGAATTGTAAGGGTTTTCTTGTTTTTTGCGGCACTGGAAAATTATTGCCAGAAAAAAACGCAAAAATACTGGATTTTCACGCAGAGCATGATATAATGGAATTAACTATAGAAGGGGGGATGGTTCCCATGAACTGTAAAATTGCGATTTTCGACCTGAAGGGCGCTTTGGCCCCCGAGGATCAACCGCTGATGCTGGAGCCTGTCCTGTTTTGTCCGGTGCTGACCTGGATGGCGCAGGAATTGATGTGCTGCGGTGTGCAGCGGTATTTTATTGTCTGCCGGGAAAACTGGCGGGAGGAGGCCCGGGAGGCGCTCCAGGGCTTCGACGCAGAATTTTTCGACGATGTCCCGGCGGCGCTTTCTGCCGCCGAGGAGGACGTGATGGTAGTTCCCGGGCCTGTGGTACCGGTATACGGACCGGAGGACCGGAACGTATACGCCGCCGATGCGGCGGTGCTGCGCTCCAGGCTGCGGGAGGGTACGTCCCTGACCGACTGCCCGGCGGAAGCCGTGGGCGTCCGCGCCCTGTGGCAGCCCCGGGAGCAGCCTCCTGCGTTCCGGGCCTTTTCTTCGGCGGCGGAGCTGAACGCCGCCATGCCCGCTGCCCGTGAGCTGCTGATGCGCCGCATGGCGTCCAACGGCGTCACCGTGGTGGACCCCGTCAACACCTATGTGGACCCTCGCTGCTCCGTGGCTCCCGGCGTGACCCTGCTGCCGGGCACCATCCTGCGGGGACACACCGCCATCGCTGCGGGCTGCGAGATCGGTCCCAATTCCATGGTGCGGGACTGCATCGTGGAAAAGGACACCACCGTCAATGCCTCGCAGGTCAATGAGAGCACCATCGGCAGCCATACCACCGTGGGGCCCTTTACCTATGTCCGGCCCAACTGCCGCATCGGCGACCACTGCCGGGTGGGGGACTTTGTGGAGGTGAAGAACTCCGTCATCGGCGACGGCACCAAGATCAGCCATCTGACCTATGTGGGCGACAGCGATGTGGGCCGGCGGGTGAACTTCGGCTGCGGCACCGTTACCACCAACTATGACGGGCATAAGAAGTTCCGCTGCACCATCGGCGACGACGCATTCCTGGGCTGCAATACCAACCTCATCGCGCCCGTTACCGTGGGGGACCGGGCCTATACCGCCGCCGGGTCCACCGTTACCGACAACGTGCCAGACGGAGCCCTGGCCATTGCCCGGGCCCGGCAGACCAACAAGGAGGGCTGGGCCGACCGGCTGCGGGCCCTGTGGAAAAAGAACCAGTGAGTATCGGCGCCAGCCGTCTCAAATACATCAATACCAAGAGAGATTTTTTTGATTAAGATAGAAAGCGAGTGTGTAGAAAATGATTTCTCATGGCAAGGACATCAAGGTGTTCACCGGTAACTCCAACCCCGCCCTGGCAAAGGAGATCTGCCAGGTCATCGGTACCAAGCTGGGCGAGTCCGAGGTCAAGACCTTCGCCGACGGCGAAGTGTCCGTCTCCCTGTATGAGACTGTCCGCGGCAGCGACGTGTTCCTCATCAACTCCACCTGCAAGCCGGTCAATGACAGCCTCATGGAGCTGCTGATCATGATCGACGCCTGCCGCCGCGCCTCCGCCGGCCGCATCACCGCCGTGATTCCCTATTTCGGCTATGCCCGTCAGGACCGCAAGGCCAAGAGCCGCGACCCCATCTCCGCCAAGCTGGTGGCCAACATGATCGTGGCCGCAGGCGCGGACCGCGTGCTGACCATGGACCTGCACGCCAGCCAGATCCAGGGCTTCTTTGATATCCCTGTGGACAATCTGCTGGGTAACCCCGTGTTTGTAGATTACTACGCCAAGAAGTTCGGTGAGCGCGCCGAGGACATGGTGGTGGTTTCTCCCGATGTGGGCTCCGTGGCCCGGGCCCGCACCTTTGCCCAGAAGCTGCATATGAGCCTTGCCATCGTGGATAAGCGCCGCCAGAAGGCCAACCAGTGCGAGGTCATGAACGTTATCGGCGACGTGGCCGGAAAAGACTGCATCCTGTTCGACGACATGGTGGATACCGCCGGCTCCCTGTGCAACGCCGCCAAGGCCATCGTGGAGGTGGGCGGCGCCAAGAGCGTGTATGCCTGCGCCAGCCACGGCGTGCTGTCCGGCCCCGCTCTGGAGCGGCTGGAGAACAGCAGCATCACGGAGCTGGCTCTGCTGAATACCATTCCCGAGACCCAGGGCGCCGGGTGCAGCAAGATCAAGTATCTGTCCGTTGCTCCCATGTTCGGCGAGGCCATTGAGCGCATTTATCAGGAAATTTCCATCTCCAAGCTGTTCAACTGAGAAAAGCTGTGCTATAATAGTCGGGCGCAAAAGCGCCCGACTATATTTTTGCACCGGAGCTTTCCGGCGACAAAGGATGTGACGCTATGTTTTTTCATCGCAGCGGCGGCGGGGTGAGCTGGCTGCTGGTGGGCCTGGGGAATCCCGGGGCCAAGTATGCCAGCACCCGGCACAACATGGGCTTTCTGGCCCTGGACGGCCTGGCAGACCGGGAGGGCTTCCGCTTTAACAAGCTGCGCTTCCGGGCCTGGACGGCTCAGTGGAAGGTGGGGGATCAGCAGGTGCTGGTGATGAAGCCCCAGACGTATATGAATCTGTCCGGCGAGTCTGTGGGCGAGGCGGCGCGGTTTTACAAGATCCCGGCGGACCATGTGCTGGTCATCAGCGACGACGTGTCCCTGCCGGCCGGAAAGCTGCGCATCCGGGCCGGGGGCAGCGCCGGAGGGCACAACGGGCTGAAGAACATCATCCAGCATCTGGGCACCGACCGATTCCCCCGGATCAAGGTGGGGGTAGGCTCTCCTCAGCAGGCGGACTATGACATGGTGGACTGGGTCATCGGTAAGCCCATGGGGGAGGATCAGAGGGCTCTGATGGAGGCCCTGGACCGGGCCGGTGAGGCGGCCAAGGTCCTGATTTCCGACGGCATCGACCGGGCTATGAACCGGTTCAATTGAAGAATGCAGATCCATTCGTCAGCAAAATAGGCAAAAAGAGGGTCCCGCCGGATGGCGGGGTGGTCGTAAAACAGTAAAATCAAAAAATGGTGAAAACCTTGTGTTTTCAAGGGGCGGCGTGACTTCGGTCACGCCGTTTCCTTTTTCATCAGCTCATTCAGAGGGATAAAGCCCAGCCCGTCGTACCTGATATGGATGTGCTGTACCCGCTTGCCGCTGGACTTGTCCGGCGCATCCACATAGACGGCAGACACCAGCTCACGCAGCGCGTAGCCGTCCAGTTCCTCAATGCCGACATACTTGTGCGCTTTATGAATGAACTTTTCAAGGTTTTCGTTCTGTCGTTCCTGTACTTCAATCTCCTGCTGCAAGGTGATCGCTTCCGCTTCCCACTGCTTCTGCTCCGCTTCATAGGTCTGGCTCAGCATATCATAGCGTTCATCCGTCAGCCGCCTGCTGGCGTTGTCCTCGTAAATCTTGATGAAAAGCCTTTTCAGCTCGGCAATGCGCCGTTCGTTGCTCTCCAGACGCTTTCTGCGGATGCGGATTTATTCACAGCTTTCCACGCGGAGCTGTTCCTCCATGATCGTGCGGAAATAATCCTCGTGCCGCAGGATATACCCCATAACCGCCTGAATGTGCTTGAGAACCAGCCGTTCCAATACCTTGACACGGATGAAATGTCCATTACACTTTGGAGGTCAAACATGGGTATCAAAGGTTTAATTGCAAAAGCCGGAGGTAAAGCCGCTGACGGGGTCTCAAAGCTATCCTCCCTTAGCCCCGAACAGCTTCAAAAAGTGCAAAGCCAGAGGGACGAGTATCTTTCTCAGATGCTGGAATGTTCCACGCCTTTCGCTGCATCAGATAGCCAAATGGGATATTTGCCAGCTTGTCGATTGCGACATACGGGCGGTCAAAGGTTTTCCCGCAGCGAAGGTACTCGGCATTCAGAAAGCCAGTTGCAAAATCCTCGTTGGTAAACAGGAACGGCGTATCCTTGCAAGGAAGGCTGTCCAGTTCTTCCGGTGAAACCGAGATGATTTGGAATGTAATTGGTAGAAGAACGCCCAGTGTTTGCAGCTCCGTCCGTGTCAAGCCGACGCAAAAAATATCATTCGTCATAGCAGTAGTTCCTCCCTGTCTTTCAGCAGGATCACCGTTCGATTCTGGCAGAGTGTCTGCATTTTCTGCGGTGCGTCGGTGTGCATGGGGATGACGATTTCCGGGTCTGCCTTTTCAATCACATGGCGCAGATCATCCGGCGAGGCGTGACCACTGGTGTGAAGCTCTGCCCATGTTCCGGTCAGCGACAGAAACTCTGGGATATTGCTGTCCGGTTTTGTTCGGTAGCCGTCCCACATGGAATAGAGCAGAATGCCTTGCTGCGGGTCAAATTGTCGGATAATGTGTTCAAACTGCCGATTGACACGGACAAACATCAACCCGCCCCGCTCTTGAAAGCCCTGAAGAATACCGGGACCGGGAGTATTCAGCTTTGGCATCTCATAAAATGTCGATAGACTGCTCCAGCGGTCGGAAACCACCTTGACCAGCTTTTTTTGATACTTGTCACAAATGCAGTATTTTCCACACGGCACTGCCCGCGCCAGCGCAAAAATCCGGTCAAGGTTCGACGCTGCGCACAACACAAAGACATACTTGTACTGCCGCAAATACGCTTTCACACGTTTTTGCAGGTCCCACTCCGTCACGACCTCGTGTTCAGAGCGAGAAACGGTCGTTCCCTCCGTGACAACCACATCGACCTTTCCAACGCGTCTTTCCAGAATCTTGTCCATGACATTGCCGCGCACGCCGTGCAGCCGGAAATCGCCGGTATACAACAGCCGCTTGCCGTCCGCTTCGATCAGGAATAGATAGCTGTCACACGCGGAATGGTCGATACAGAATGGCGTGATCTGAATGTCACCGATCAAAAATGGCATCCCTGCGGAAAAAGTGCGGATGGTCTCGATTCGCTTGCAGAGCACTTCGTTCTTTTGCCCGCCACGCTCTGCGGACAGGCGCATGATATCCTTTGCCAGCGCACCGGCATATAGCGGGATATCTGGACGGATGCGAAGCATCTGCCCGGTATGATCGCCGTGATAGTGGGTAAACAGTACGGCATCGCAATGTCCGTTCCCATCCGTCACACCCGGAATATCCAGCGGTGCGGAGACGAAATTTGGATCCAGAGATAGCTCGTCACCCATGTCAATGAGGATGCGCGTGCTTGCCGTGGAGATTTCGGCAGCAATGCCGCCGATCTGGTGCGTGCCTCGATGAATACAGAGTTTCATTTCCCTTCATCCCCCTACACATCTCCGTATAGGATGGAGATACCGTGAAACAGCTTCCAGCCCCGGAGTGCCCGGTCATACTCGATCCATTCCCCCGTTGCTTGCAGAGCGGCGATATAACGCTGCACGCTGCGCAGCGGCAGCTCGGTCAGCTCCGATAGCTTCTGCGTAGAAATGCCAGGGTGCTTGCGGATGAGCGCAAGGATTTTCAACCCGTTGACCAGCTTTTCGCTGTACTCGTGCGCTTTTTTGCTCTTGCTGTGTGCAGTGAGCAGCAGATACTTGAGCTTGTCCTTGATGGCGTCAAAGGAATCGTAGCATTTGAAGAACTTCCGCAGCTCCTTCGGCGGCTTCGGCTCGCCAAGCCAGATCACCGTTTCATTGGTGCAGCCATCAATTTGCGAATACAGGTCAAAAATCATATCCGCAGAATCCTGGTCTAATGCGGCAGCGTTCACGATCATCGCATCACAGCCGATGGCGATCACGTCCGTCGGGGTGTCGGCTATGTATAGCTCATACGCTCTGGTTGGGAGGCTTTCTTCCACAAGCGTGTTTTCTTCATCTGTCAGACCAAAAGTGTTCACACGATAATCCTTGCTCATTTACCGCTGCCCCCTTTCATCAGTTCACTTCTTGCCACATCAAATTCTGTTCCGCAGGTGATGCACTGCATCCGGACATATTGCCTTGCCAGTTTATTCTGTTTCAGGCGAATCACCAAAGCAATGCTCCAAAAAATGATGCCGACGATTGTGATGAATACCGAGATCATATAGCCGCCGAATGCAACGATCAGCCACAGTATAAACCAGATACCAAACTCCACCTTGGGATACGGAATGCAGCGCACATTATGGCTGCCGCAGTTTGGACAGGTCACATCATCGCCGGAGCGCACTGCGGTTTCCTGCCGTGTTTCTTCTGCCATTTATTTGCCCTCCATGTTCTTCTTTTTGAGGACAGTATAGCAAACCGCCGCGACAACAGGGTGGTAGTGCAAAAAATTATTTGCCTTTTATCTGCTTCATCTGTTCGGCATAAAGACCATAGCCCATATAGGAGGCATTTGCAACCAGAATGGGGAAGGGATACTTATCCGGCTCAACTTCTTTTAGAACAGCAGGAAGAATTTTGCTCTCTGGATCGTGGTTTGCGAAGAGAAAAATCACTTCCGGGTCCAAGGAACTGATTTTAACATCATACTGTCTTTCATTAAGACCATCTACCAGTCCCAGCCGGCACTTCTGGGAAAATACCAGAGACATGTCCCGGCAGAAATCACTTACTTTTTCCCTGTCACTGAGAAACGCCTGAAAATCCTCCAGATGCTTCTCAATTCCGGCAGTCCCTTTTAATGCACCGTCCCCATATTTGACTTCAATCAGTGCGAGAGAGATTCGGCTAGTGTCTTTTCGTACGGCGCCATTGGACAGCCATTTTAGTGCTACCATGTCAAATCTGGCGCTGCCGTCAGCAAATTCAATGTCGGCAATGTAATAGTCTGTGCCGTTGGAAATTTTGCCGTGGTTATTGTTTTCCCGCGCGATTACCTGTTGGAACTCTCGTTCATATTTTGGATGTTTGTGAAACCACCAGTCCATGGCCTGCTTATAAAAGGGAAGATTTGAGACTGCTTCTGCAGGAGATGGATTTCTGCTAAGGCTTGCGGAGTCTTCTGTACAGTAGTTTGTATCAAAAGATATCGAGAACGAGTTGTTGATTTCCTCAATTTTGAAAATGCTCCCTCCACGGTAATAGATGTTCACGGAGTCTCCACGAAGTTCCAAGTCTAAAGTATCATCTTTTTTGACGGCCTCCAGCAAGGAAGACAGCTCTCCGGACAAGAAAGCGTTTAACATTTTCTCGGAAATTTGTCTCTTTTTCATGCAATTTACCTCCTGCTTATTTTTATGTCTACATTATATGATTTTACCATATAAGGCACAAGCCCAAAAGTTTTATTTTCTCTTCTGCCATACAATGTCGTACCCCAGCGCGTCTGCCAGCTCTACCGCCTCGCCGTAGCGGAGCGAGCCGCGCTTGAGTTTTCCAGAGAGATTGGGGACGCTGCGGCTCCAGCCGTACTCGTCAGAGAGGTAGTCCACCACCTCGGTCGTGGTCATGCCGGTGCGGACGATGTAGGACTTGATCTCGTTGCGATAAGTTTCAGAAAACACGCCGAAATGAGCAGATTTCCACGCTTATGGACAAGACCGGAAAAGGGCCCGTTCAGCATGGTGGCGCTGGCAAGGTTCTACGGTGTGTCCACCGATTACCTGCTGGGGCTGACAGAACAAAAAAATCACCCAAACACAGAGCTGGACGCTCTGCATTTGGGTGATGATGCAATCGAAGTATTGAGAACGGGCAAGTTCAACCACCGGCTGCTGTCGGAGTTGATCTGCCACAAGGATTTCCAGCGCTTCATGCTGGATGCTGAGATTTACGTTGACCGGATCGCGGATATGCGCATCAACGACATGAATGCCGTGCTGGAAGCCGTCCGGCAGATGGCATTGATGAAAAACGGCGGCGAGGAAAATGACCTGCACCTGCGGACACTGGAAGTCGCGCAGATTCGGGAAGATGAATATTTCGGAAGCCTGATTGCAGATGACCTGAAAGGTATTCTCCGTGATATTCGGAATCAACATCGTCCCGACACCATGACTGCGGATGAAACGTCCCTTGTTGCAACCGTGCAGGGGCAGTTGCAGGATGCGATGAGCTTTGAGGGCAGTTCTGAGGAAAAGAAAATCCGTGCATACCTTGCGACCATCGGCCTTGACTATGACGCCCTCACGAAGGAAGAATTTGTCTCAATCATCAGCGGACTTAAAAAGTCCAAGTACCTGAAAAGTCCCATCAACCAGCGTGGGAAAGCACGACCGCAGTTGCAGCATGGGAAAGGCAGAAAGAAACGCAAATAAGGAAAAACCGCTATATTCAGTGAAAACCTGAATGTAGCGGCTTTTCGTTGTCCAACCCTGCCTGACAGATGCTCATTTCGTAATTTCGGTCTAAACCTGTTTTACGAACACCTGTCTATGGCGGGACCCTCTTTTTGCTGATACTGCCTGCATATATTATGGTCAGGCGGCCTGGACCTCAAATTTCAGCACACCCTCGGCCCCGGAAACGCGGGCCATCATGGCCTCCAGATCCTCCACCATTTCGCTGGTCTCGGCGGAAATGGTGACGCCGGCGCAGCCGTTGGTGGGGATGGTCTGGTTGATGGTGAGTATATTTGCGCCGGAATTGGCAAAAATAGACAGGAAGTTGGACAGCACGCCGGGGTTATCCTTCAGCAGGGCGTAAAACGTGATGATGTGGCCGGCTTTCATGTCCTGGAAGGGCTGCACCGCGTCCTTGTACTTGTAAAACGCGCTGCGGCTGATGCCCACCATCCGGGCTGCCTCGCCCACGGTAGCCGCCTCGCCCACCTGGAGCATCCGGCGGGCCTCCGCCACCTTTATGAATACCTCCGGCAGGGCTTCTGCCGATACGATGTAATATTTCTGATTGCTCATGGCCGTAACCTCCGCTGATGTTTCCGGCGGAAGCGTGCCTCCGCCGTTTCATTTAGCCTTTATCATACCATGTGGCTTGACAAAATACAACTGTTTTCATGGGAAGGAGCTTACAAAAATGCAGGAAAAGCAGCGTGCATTTTTGGTGCGGACTGCATATTGGGCCGTGTGGACGGCGCTGTTGTGGCTGGGGGTGCGGTATCTGCTGCGGTGGCTGCTGCCGTTTATCCTGGCCCTGGGCCTGGCGGCGCTGGTGGAGCCTGTCATTGCCTGGTGCCGCCGGCGGATGGGCCTGAAGCGGGGATTCACGGCGGCAGTGGTGACCATCGCCGTTACGGCGGCCATTCTGGCGCTGGCGGCCGTCATCGTGTGGCAGCTGATCCGCCAGGCGGCGGAGCTGCTGACGCGCCTGCCCACCCTGCTGGCAGGGCTGCCGGGAATGACCGCCGCCCTGCGGCAGCGGCTGGACGACTTCTGTGCCGCCTGCCCCCAGGGACTGCGGGGCTGGCTGGAGGAGATCCCCGCCCTGCTGGGGACCCAGGCGGCGGTGCTGGCGGAGCGGGCCAGCGGGGCGTGCATTGCAGCGGCGGGGGCCCTGGCGGCGGCTTTGCCCGGGGTGTTCCTGTTCTGCGGCACCACGGCCCTGGCGGTGTTTTTCACCACCGGCAGCTATCCCCGGATCATGGCCTTCTTCCGCCGCCAGCTGGGAACGCGGCTGGACAGAGCCCGGGGTGTCAAGGCGAATCTCCTGTCCACCCTGGGGAAATGGTTCCGGGCCCAGGCCATTCTGCTGGGGGTCACGTTCTGTGAGCTGCTGGCGGGCTTTCTGCTGATGGGCCAGCGATACGCCCTGCTGCTGGCCGCCGTTACTGCGCTGGTGGACGCCCTGCCGGTGTTCGGCACGGGGACGGTGCTGCTGCCCTGGGCAGCGGCGTGCCTGCTGCTGGGGCAGGCCCCCCGGGCGGTGGCTCTTGCGGCGCTGTATGCGGTGATCTCCGCTGTGCACAGCTTTCTGGAGCCCAAGGTCATGGCCGCCCAGGCGGGCCTTCCCCCCCTGGCGGCGCTGGCGGCTATGTACGCCGGCTTCCGGGCCTTTGGCGTGGCGGGCATGATCCTGCTGCCTGTGGCGCTGCTGTTCGTCAAGCAGCTCCATGACCAGGGCTATGTGGGGCTGTGGAAATAGCCTGAAAAGGGAAAATAACTGTTTTCTTGCCGGATGATCTGTGGTATAATGAAACATTAGTGAAGATTTTTCGACAGGAGAATGCCAAGATGAACAAACAACGCCGCGCGGACCTGCTGCTGGTGATGACCACTTTTTTCTGGGGCGCCAGCTATTATCTGACGGATATCTGCCTGGCGGATCTGCCGCCCATGACCCTGAACGCCTTCCGCTTTATTGTGGCGTTTCTGGTGCTGGGGCTGATCTTCTGGAAGCACGTGGTCCACATCAACCGCACCACCCTATGGTACAGCCTCATCGTGGGTCTGGCCCTGGCGGGGACGTATGTGGCGTATAACTACGGCATTACCCGCACCTCCCTCTCCAACGCCGCTTTCATCTGTGCCCTGCAGGTGATTTTTGCCCCGCTGCTGGGCTTTCTGTTCTTCCGGCAGAGACCCGGGTGGAAGCTGGGCGCCGCCCTGGCGGTGTGTACCGTGGGCATGGCCCTGTTGACGCTGAACGGTCAGCTGCGCCCGGCCTCCGGGGACCTGATCTGTATCATCACGCCCCTGTGCTATGCCGCAGACCTGCTGATTACGGAGAAGGCCGTCCGGGACCCCCGGGTGGACCCCCTGGGCCTGGGCGTGTGCCAGCTGGCAGTGGTGGGCGCCGTGACCCTGGCCCTGGCTCTGGTGCTGGGGGAACCCATCCATCTGCCTTCCTCCGGCAAAACCTGGGCGGCGGCGCTGTTTCTGGGCGTGGTATGCTCCGGCGTTGCCTTCGTCATTCAGTCTGTCCAGCAGCAGTATACCACCGCCAGCCATGTGGGCCTGATCTTTACCCTGGAGCCGGTATTTGCCTCCATGGTGGCCTTTGTCATGACCGGCGAGGTCCTGTCTCTGCGGGGCTATATCGGAGCGGCGCTGATGCTGCTGAGCCTGTTCATCATGGAGGGCGACTGGTCCTTCCTCCGCCGCAAAAAGCATACATAAAGGAGAACTTACCGTGGATAAACGATTGGAGCGCATCCTGCCCCGAGTGCAGAAGCCTGCCCGCTACGTGGGCGGGGAATACAACGCCGTGAAGAAGGACCCGGCCCAGGTGGATACTCGCATTGCCTTCTGCTTCCCGGACACCTATGAGATCGGCATGTCCAACCTGGGCATGCGCATTCTCTACGGCGTGATGAACAACATGGAGGGCGTGTGGTGCCAGCGGGTGTTTGCCCCCTGGGGCGACATGGAGGAG
>OLNZ01000311.1_pt1 | contig 52801 bp, 52 predicted proteins | sample 1672981 | NCBI WGS metagenome assembly OLNZ01 (sample SAMEA3136743, study PRJEB25190) | human gut metagenome | biome: human gut; feature: human-associated habitat; material: faeces | place: Austria | collected 2013 | reverse complement strand
AATTGATTGCCCAAAAGGGCAGCGAAAACACAAATCCCCCGTCCTGCCAAAACGCAGGACGGGGGATTTGCATATCGGCAACTGCCGTAAAAAAACACGGGGGAGCGGCAGAGTGCAAAATGCGTTCAGATCAGCTGTGTGTAATTAATACACATATTTTCTGATAAAAATAAGTTAAAATATAAAAATATATCAATGTAATATTTCGGCACTTTTGGGAATATAATATCGGACGCAATTATGTCCGAAGACATGGCAGGAGCTTTCCTGAATCATGCCATGAAAATACAATGCGCTAAGGAGAAAATGCAGATGAAAACAAAATTCATCAAGAGAACGGTAAGCGTAATTATGCTTATGATGCTTTTGAGTTCGCTTGGCATACTGGGAGCTGCCGCAGCGGAAGACAGGGTAGAAGAGACGAAGGGCTGCGAACATATGCAGCTGAGGCTTATCAGGACGAGGTATGATTATGAGATTTACTCGCCATGGCGCCATAGGAAGCAGGTTGTTAAGGAATATCAATGCAACGCCTGCGGAGCACATCTTGAGGTATTGGGCGAAGGCGGTACTGAATCGCATAGCCTGAGCCATTCCGGTGATTGCGACGGCATAACAACGACAGAGACGACGTCTTGTCCGTTATGCGGTTACTTGTATGTTAATTCATACTCATGTAAGGGACGGCAATGTATTTATTGCGTTCCGGCGCAGAGCATAGACGGAGAAAAGAAAGACCATTGCTGCGGAAACCACGAATAAGCCGAAGAGAGTCGGCTTGTGACAAAAAGTCTCTGCCGCAAATGAGGCGAGTTACCGCAAAAAATCCGGAAGGTACGGCGCGGGCCGCGCCTTCCGCCATTTTTATGCTTATTATCTTTTGGACGGCGCACGGCTCATAGGAGAATTATGACTGATTCGGAAACGGATGGCAATACGCGGAATATGGCATGAAAGCACGAAATTACGGGAATTACAGATATATCGTATATATGCGCCCAGATACTTTTTTCAACTCTTTCAACGGATTATACTTGAAGTAGGTTACTATGTAATAAAAAACTCTAACAAAGCAACGGAGGTAAGTACATTGAAACAGCTAATGCTTGGCAATGAGGCGATCGCCAGAGGTGCATACGAGGCAGGCGTTCGAGTATCGAGCGCTTATCCCGGAACGCCCAGTACGGAGATCAACGAAAATGTAGCGAATTACCCTGAAATCTACTGCGAGTGGGCGCCGAACGAGAAGGTGGCCGTCGAGGTAGCCCTTGGCGCGGCCGTCGCCGGCGCGCGCAGCATGGCGTGCATGAAGCATGTCGGCTTGAACGTTGCGGCAGACCCGTTCTATACGGCAACGTACACGGGCGTTAACGGCGGCATGGTCGTTATCGTTGCGGATGACCCGGGTATGCATTCATCGCAAAACGAACAGGACACGAGAATGCATGCAAAGGCTTCGCACGCGCCCTGCCTTGATCCGTCGGACAGCCAGGAGTGCAAAGATTTCATGAAGCTTGCGTTAGATATAAGCGAGGAATATGACACCCCCGTTATTCTGAGAGTTACGACGCGTATCGCTCATGCGCGTACGGTGGTCGAGCTCGGCGAAAGACAGGAGCGCGAGCTTCGTCCTTATACAAGAAACATAAAGAAATACGTATCAATGCCCGGCAACATGATAGGCAGACATCTTTATGTCGAAGATCGTGAAAAGCGCCTTGCCGAGGCCGCCAACACGATGAGCATAAACAGAATCGAGTGGGGCGACAGGAAGGTCGGCGTCATCACATCGGGCGCGGCGTATAACTATGTTAAAGAGGCGATGCCGAACGTCTCCGTTTTGAAGCTCGGCATGGCGTATCCGCTGCCGCGCAAGCTTATAGAGGAGTTTGCAAACGGCGTTGAGGAGCTCTACATAATCGAGGACATGGAGCCTTTCTATGAGGAGACGATAAAGTCATGGGGCATCAAGTGTTCGGGTAAGGACAAGACGGGTGTGCAGGGTGAGCTTTTTGCAAGAAAGATAGCCGCCAAGTTCGCGGGCGAGGAAGAAGCGGGCCCGATGAACACACAGGGCATCCCCGTACGTCCTCCGGTGCTTTGCCCGGGCTGCCCGCACAGGGGACTTTACTACATACTCGGCAAGCTCAAGCTTACGGTCTGCTCCGATATCGGCTGCTACACGCTCGGCGCACTTGCGCCGCTCAACGGCGTAGACACATGCGTATGCATGGGCGCGTCTATAGGCATGGCGCACGGTATGGAGAAGGCGCGCGGTAAGGAGCAGGCGAAGAAGACGGTCGCGGTGCTCGGCGACAGTACGTTCTGCCACAGCGGCATCACGGGCCTTTTGAACATGATGTACAACAGCTCCGTTGGAACCGTAATTATCGCCGACAACTCGATAACGGGCATGACGGGACATCAGCAGAACCCCTCTACCGGTTTTGACATTCACGGCAACGTCGCCCCGCAGCTTAATCTTGAGAAGCTTTGCGAGTCGATGGGCATAAAGCATGTCGTGGTTGTTGATCCGTACGATCTTAAAAAGTTCGAGGCGGTACTCAGGGAGGAAACGGCACGCGACGAGCTCAGCGTCATAATCAGCCGCCGTCCGTGTGCGTTGATAGTTAAGCAGCCCGGCATACCGTTCGACAGCGACCCTGCAAAGTGCAAGAACTGCGGCATGTGCATGAAGATTGGCTGTCCCGCAATCAGAAAGACTGAGACGGGCGTTAAGGTGGACCCGACGCAGTGCGTAGGCTGCGGACTCTGCGCGACGGTCTGCCCGTTCGGAGCATTGAACGCGAAGGGAGAGTAAGCGTATGACAAACAATATCGTAATAGTCGGCGTAGGCGGTCAGGGAACGCTGCTTGCGAGCAAAATACTCGGATACATCGCTCTTGAGAACGGATACGACGTGCGTGTGAGCGAGGTTCACGGAATGAGCCAGCGCGGCGGAAGCGTTGTTACGTACGTCCGCATAAGCGATAAGGAGAAGCTCTACTCGGCGATAGTCGAGCAGGAGCAGGCAGACGTGGTGCTTGCTTTTGAATCGCTCGAGGCGCTGCGCGCGCTGCCGTATCTCAAAAAAGGCGGCACGATGATAGTCAATACGCAGGAGCTTTTGCCTATGCCCGTAATAATCGGCGCGGCGGAGTATCCCGCAGATTGCCTTGAACGCGTACGCGAAAAGTGCAGCGTTATAGAGCTTGACGCCACAGAGATAGCGCACCGGTGCGGCACATATAAGGCCGCGAACGTGGTGCTCATCGGCGTCCTTGCGAAGAAGCTTCCGTTCAGCTATGATCAGTGGATGAAGGCCATCGAGGCGAACGTAAAGCCCAAGTTTATTGATATAAACAAAGAGGCTTTCAAGCGCGGCTACGAGCTTTAATATTACAACTTAACACGAAAATATGATAAAATGCTGTGCGGGAGCGGTTATGCCCTCGCATGGCGTTTATCTATGACAGGTAGACGACAAATTCAAACGGCGGTGAGTTTATGAGATACGATTTCGATTCCGTTACGGACAGGCGTGGAACAGGCGCGATAAAGTGGGATTCTGCGCCCGAGGCCATAAAAAATGCGGGTACGGTACCACTTACGATTGCCGATATGGAGTTCAAGACGGCGCCAGAGATAATAAGCGCCCTCAGGGAGGCGACGGCGCACGGCATATTCGGTTACACATATGCAGATAAGGAGTATTTTGGTGCGCTCAAGGGATTCATGAAGCGCCGCCATGGCCTTGACGTGGAGCGCGAATGGCTTTTGTGTACATCGGGGGTAGTACCCGCGCTAGGCATCGCCGTGCGCGCACTAACGGAGCCGGGGGAAGGCGTCGTTATACAGACGCCCGTATATCCGCCGTTTTATGGGGCGATAGCCGACAATTCGCGTGTCATAGTCGAAAACCCGCTTAAATGCGATAATTGCGCGTATTCGATGGATTTTGACGACCTTGAGACGAAATGTGCGCGCGATGATGTGAGGCTCATGATTCTTTGCAACCCGCACAACCCGATAGGGCGGGTTTGGACACGGGAAGAGCTGCAGAGGGTGCATGAAATTATGAGCAGGCACGGCGTGACCGTCATAAGCGACGAGATACATGGCGAGCTTATACTGCCCGGGAACAAGCATACGAGCTTTGCGCTGATAGACGGCGCGGCCGATAACTGCGTAATATGCACCGCGATGAGCAAAACGTTCAACCTTGCGGGCATGATGTGCTCAAACATATTTGTAAAGGACAAGCATAAGCGCGACATCATAAAGGAACGGCTGCAGCGCGAGGCGGGCATGTGCATAGGCGCATTTTCGCGCTACGCAGCGATTGCGGCTTTTACGGAGTGCGACGATTGGCTCGACGAGCTCATGGAATATGTCGCGGGCAATTTTGAAATGCTTTACAGCTTTATAGACGAGCGCTTGCCGATGCTCAAGTATACCCGCGCCGAGGGAACATATCTTGCGTGGGTCGATATGCGCGGCCTTAATATGAGTGAGGATGAGCTCAATGAACTTCTTGTTAATGAAGCGGGCATATTGCTTGAGCGCGGGAGCCATTTTGGAAAAAGCGGTGAGTGCTTTATGCGCATAAATACGGCACTGCCGCGCCGAGAGCTCAAATATGCGCTCGAAAGGCTTGAAGCAGCCGTTTACCGCCGCATAAAGAAAGAGGAAAAATGATAGACCTGTCTTTATTGAATGCAGAACAGCGCCTTGCGGCGGAAACGCTCGAAGGCCCGCTTCTCGTGCTTGCAGGCGCAGGGTCGGGCAAAACGCGCGTACTGACATATCGCATAGCGAACCTTATTGAGCACGGCGTAGGGCCATACAACATACTTGCTCTCACGTTTACCAACAAGGCGGCGAGAGAGATGCGCGAGCGCACTGAGAGCCTTATAGGCGCCGAGACGAACGACATGTGGGTCATGACGTTCCATTCGGCCTGCACCCGTATACTTCGCATGGACATAGACAAGCTTGAAAACGGCTATGGCAGAAGCTTCACGATATACGACGACGGGGATCAGATGAACGTCATCGACGGCATATTGAAAAAGCTCGGCATAAACACTAAGGACACCCCGAAGCGCCAATATAAGGACGCAATAAGCGACGCGAAAAACAAGGGCGTCGATCCTGAGGAGTTCTTCGGAACGGACGGCATTGGCGACGCGATGAAGCTCAAAGTGTTTAAGCTTTATAAGCAGCAGCTCCTCGAAGCCAATGCGCTCGATTTTGACGACCTTATCGGTATGACGCTGGAGCTTTTCAGAAACCGCGGCGATGTGCTCGAAAAATATCAAAACAAGTTTCGCTATATTCTCGTAGACGAATACCAGGATACGAACATGCCTCAATACACTCTCGTCAAAATGCTCAGCGGAGCTCGCGCAAACATATGCGTGGTAGGTGACGATGACCAGAGCATATACGGCTGGCGCGGGGCGGATATCAGAAATATTCTCGAGTTTGAGCAGGACTTTCCCGGCGCGCGCGTGATACGGCTCGAGCAGAATTATCGTTCAACAGGCGTCATACTTGATGCGGCGAACGAGGTTATAGCGAATAACGTCGGCAGAAAGAGCAAAAAGCTTTGGACGAAAAAGCCGGGGGGCGAGAACATAGTCATGCACTGCGCCGACAATGAGCGCGAGGAGGCCGTGTTTATAGCGCGGCGAATATCCGAGGGCGTGCGTAATGGGGCAAAATACAGCGATTACGCGGTTCTTTACAGGATGAACGCACAAAGCCGCATGATTGAGACGATACTCATGTCATACGGCATATCTTATTGCGTATATGGAGGGCAGCGCTTTTACGAGCGCAAGGAGATAAAGGACATAACATCGTATCTTCGCCTTATTGCCAACCCGTCGGACGATGTGGCGTTCAGGCGCATTGTGAACGTGCCCGGCAGAGGAATCGGGGCCGTTACGCTGAGCAAGCTGGCCGCGGCTGCGGAAGCGAAGCATAAGCCGCTGCTTGCCGCGCTGCTCGACGGGGATGTTGAGGAGAAAAAGGTTGCGGACAAGCTTGAACCGTTCGCTAAGCTTATAAGCGATTTTATGATACGCAGGACGCAGATGAGCGTTTACGAGCTCACATCGCAGCTCATTTTTGAGATAGATTATAAGGGCTACATTCGCAGTGAGTCACAAAACGAAAGCGAAGCTGAGATGCGCTTTGGAAACGTTATGGAGCTTTTGGGCAACATAAAAGAGGTCGAACAAAGCGTCGGTGAGGGAGAGGACGCGCTTGCGTCGTTTCTTGAGAACATAGCGCTCATGGCGGATATAGACGCCATGGACGATGAAAACGGCACTGTTTCGCTTATGACGCTGCATAGCGCGAAGGGCCTTGAATTCAATACGGTGTTCATTGCGGGGCTTGAGGACGGCATATTTCCGACGTCGCGGGCGACGTTCGGAGGTGACGCGCTCGAGGAGGAACGCAGGCTTATGTATGTCGGCATAACCCGCGCCCGTGAAAAACTTTATCTTCTTAACACGCGTTCGAGAACAATGTTTGCGCATACGTCTTACAACGTGCCGTCGCGTTTTCTTGACGAGATACCGCCGCAGCTTACAAAGCGCGTCGATTCAGATAACAACGAAGTAAAGGCGGAGCGAAGTACGTTCGATACGGCGGCCGCGCGGCCGCGCTTTGAAAACAGAACGCCCTTCAATCGCGGCGGATTCGGAAGCATCCGCAAGCCGCAGAGCGTGCAGAAGAATGTCGTGCACGAGGAGACGGTGAAGCCCGTGGCGAAGAGCTTTTCCAATGGCGACCGAATACGCCATGCGAAGTTCGGCGAAGGAACGGTTATTGAGGTGACGGGCAGCGGCAACGCGATGATAGTAACGCTCGACTTTGACACTGTTGGAACGAAAAAATTTGCGGCTGCCTACGCGCCCGTGGAAAAGATAAACAAATAACGCAAACGGAGAAAAGTATGGCATCGAAAATGCGTGAGCTTGTTGACAGGCTTAACGAATATGCGCGGGCGTATTACGTCATGGACGCGCCGCTTGTGAGCGACAAGGAGTATGACGAGCTTTTTGACGAGCTGCTTGCGCTTGAAAAAAAGACGGGCGAGGTGTTGGCGGATTCCCCGACGCTGAGGGTGGGCGGAGAGCCGGTCGCGCGTTTTGAGCAGCACACGCATATAAGAAGGCTCTGGAGCCTTGACAAGATTCGCACGCGCGGCGAGCTTGACGACTGGATACGCCGCACGGAGAAGCTGAAGCGCGACTACTGCGCGAACACGGGCGAAGAGCTTGCAAAGAGCGAATATGTGCTTGAATACAAGTTCGACGGCCTTACAATAAACATGACGTATGAAAACGGCGAGCTGACGTACGCAGCTACGCGAGGGAACGGAATAACGGGCGAGGGTATACTTGCACAGGCGAGAACGATTCGTTCGCTTCCGCTAAAGATACCGTACAAAGGCAAGATTGAAGTGCAGGGCGAGTGCTACATGCGTCTGAGCGTGCTTGAAAAGCTTAACGAGACCCTCGACGAGCCGCTTAGGAACGCGCGCAATGCCGCCGCAGGCGCACTCAGGAACATTGACCCCAAGGTGACGGCGCAGAGGAAGCTTTCGTGCTTTTGCTATAATGTCGGATACATCGATGGACGCAATTTTTCAAAGCAGACGGAAGTAATAGAATTTCTGCGCGAGAACGGTTTTCCTGTAAGCCCGTTCGTACGCGTATTTGACGATGCCGACGAGCTTATGGACGCGGTCGAGAGCATACCGCAAATACGCGGCAAGCTTGATTTCCTTATAGACGGAATGGTGATAAAGCTCAACGATATCAGGACGCATGAGGCGCTGGGGTATACGGAGAGATTTCCGCGATGGGCGATAGCATATAAGTTTGCTGCCGAGGAAACGACGACGACCGTTAACGACGTTACATGGGAGGTTGGCAGGACGGGTAAGCTTACGCCGCTTGCGCACCTTGAACCGGTGGAGCTTGCGGGCGCGAGGATATCGCGAGCGACGCTGAACAATTATGACGATATACTGAGAAAGCGCGTAGGGATAGGTTCGCGCGTGTTTATACGGCGAAGCAACGATGTGATACCCGAAATACTTTCGAGCGTGGAGGGCGATGCGCCAGCGGCGCCGATAGAAAGGCCGAGCGTGTGTCCCGCGTGCGGAGCGCATGTTGAGCAGCGCGGAGCGCATATGTTCTGCACAAACTCTCTGACATGCCCTCCGCAAATAGTCGCAAGGCTTGCGCATTTCGCATCGCGCGACGCAATGGACATTGAAACGTTCTCGGACAAGACTGCGGAGCAGCTTGTAAGAAAGCTCAACATATCGACGATTCCCGAGCTTTATACTCTCGACGAGGAAACCCTTGTGCAGCTTGATAAATTCGCCGAAAAAAAGGCGCGAAACCTGCTTGACGCAATCGAGAAAAGCAAGAACCGCCCCCTTTCGTCATTCCTGTTTGCCATAGGGATACCGAACGTCGGCATTAAAACGGCGAGGACGCTTGCAAAGCACTTTGGGACGCTCGAAAGCGTGCGGCGTGCCTCATACGAGGAATTAATAGCGATATGCGATATCGGGGACACGGTCGCGCAGGGAATAGTGAGCTTTTTTGCGGATGAATCGATAATTAAAGCGATAGATACCCTGCTGAGCCTTGGGGTGCATCCGCATGATGAGAAGACAGCGCAGGCGGACAGCCCGATTACGGGAAAGACGTTCGTTGTGACGGGTACGCTTGAAAGGGCCGACAGAAAGACTGTCGAAGCGCTCATAGAGAGCCTTGGCGCGAAGGCATCGGGCAGCGTGAGTAAGAAGACGGATTACGTTATCGCAGGAGAGAATGCGGGAAGCAAGCTCCAAAAGGCGAGAGAGCTTTCCGTCAAGGTCATAGATGAAAAAGAATTCTTTGAAATGATAGGTATGTAAATATGCGGTTGGGGAAGCTCGATAACGACAAGCTTGAAAGTCTTGTCCTGAATAAAATACATCATAGGAGGCGCGAGGTGAAGTGCGCGCCGAACGTCGGCATTGACTGCGCGGCTGTCGACTTGGGCGGCAGGCTCGCGGTGATGTCAACAGACCCGATAACATCGGCGGACAAGAATGTGGCGGTCCTGACCGTACACGTCAGCTGCAATGACGCGGCTGCGGCGGGCGCGGAGCCGATAGGGCTTCTCGTGACGCTTCTTATTCCGCCAAGCGCTACGTTTGAACAAATCGACAAGTTGACGGACGAGCTTTCGCAGGCTGCGGACGAGGCGGGCGTAGACATAATCGGGGGCCATACGGAGGTTACGGACAGCGTGACGCGCATAGTGACCTCGGCGACGGTTATAGCGCGCGCAATAAACGATAAGCCGCTTGCACCGTCCGAAATGAAGAAGGGCGACAGCATCATAATGACGAAATGGGCAGGGCTTGAAGGCACCGCGATAATCGCTTCCGATATGCGTGAAAAACTGAAGTCTGCATTGACGGATGAGGAGCTTGACGAGGCGAGCGGATTCATATCGTGCATAAGCGTCGTCAAGGAAGGACTTTATGCGGCGCGAAACGGGGCGACGGCGATGCACGACATAACCGAGGGCGGCGTTTATGGGGCGCTGTGGGAGCTTGCGTACAGCTCAGGAACCGGGATTACGATAGACCGCGATGCGATACGCATCCATCCGCTTACGCGAAGGATATGCGCCGAGCTTAATATAGATCCGTACAGGCTTATTTCGAGCGGCTGCATGCTTATTGCCGCACCGAACGGCGAGGAAATGGTTGAGGGCCTTAAAAATATAGGCATAGAGTCTGCGATAATCGCGCGTGCAGAAGGTGAAGGCGTAACGCTTGCCGACGGAACGCCCGTGGAAAAGCCGGGCGCGGACGAGCTTTACAAAGTTTTGCGGTAGCGCTTGTGCTGTCGGCGTAAAAGCGTGATATAATAATAAATCAGCATAAGCGGAGGTGCTCGGTTTGATAAACAGCATGACGGGTTTCGGCAGAGCCGTCAAAGAGACGGACGGGAGACGCATAACGCTTGAGATAAAGAGCGTCAATCACAGATACCTTGATATGTCGCTGCGTGCGCCGAAACACATAGGTTTTATAGAGGATGCGGTAAGAAACGATATACGCGCCAGATTGAGCCGCGGACATGTCGACGTGTTCGTGAGCTATGACAATTTCAGGAGTGATGCGCGTACCGTTATGATTGACAAATCGCTTTTGGGGCTTTACATAGAAGCGGGCCGAAAGGCGGCGGCAGAGTATGAGCTCGTTGACGATATCACGCTCGCGAACGCACTGAGGCTGCCCGATGTAACCGAGATAATAGAGGCCGAGGAGGATAGGGACGCCGTTACCGCCGTGGCAAGAGAAGCGCTCGATGCGGCGCTCGACGAGCTTTGCGCGATGAGAAAAAGGGAGGGCGAAAGACTTCTCGGTGACCTTGAAAAATGCGTTGACGGCGTTGAAGCGAGAGCTGCCGCGATATCGGAGCGCGAACCGCTTGTTGTTGAAGAATACAGGCAGAAGCTGAATGAACGCATAACTGCGCTTTTGGGCGATGTGAAGGTGGACGAGCTGCGGCTTGCGACGGAGGTCGCTCTGTTTGCCGACAGGGCGAGCATACATGAGGAGCTCATTCGAATATCGAGTCATATCAAGGAGCTGCGCGCACTCATGAAATCATCGGAGGCGGTTGGAAGAAGGCTCGATTTTCTTGTCCAGGAGCTTAACCGCGAATTTAATACCATAGGCTCCAAGGCGTCTGACGCGGCAATATCTGCGAACGTCATAAGCGCCAAAAGCGATATCGAGAAGATACGCGAGCAGATACAGAATATCGAGTAGGCGGAGGAGAGATATGCATACAAGGCTTTTGAACGTAGGGTTCGGCAACATGGTAAACGCCGACAGGCTGATTGCAATAGCGTCGCCCGAAAGCTCACCCGCCAAAAGGGTAATTCAGGATGCACGCGAGCGCGGCGTAATAATCGACGCGACCCACGGCAGAAGAACGCGCGCCGTCATAGTAATGGACAGCGGCCATATCGTTTTATCGGCGCTGCAAACGGAGACGGTTGCGAACAGGCTCAATGCGGACGACGCTTCCTCCGCAGAACAGCCTAAAAAGGAATAAACGGTTTAACGGGAGAAAAGAGGAAAAATATGTATAGAAACAGGAACGGACTGCTTCTGGTCGTTTCGGGGCCGTCGGGAGTAGGCAAGGGAACGGTTTGCAAGGCGCTGCTTGAAAGGCTTGAAACGATGCGTATTTCAATATCTGCCACGACGCGACCGAGACGTGTAAACGAGATAGACGGCGTCAATTACTTCTTCAAAACGCAGGAGGAGTTTGAGACGATGATAGAGCATGGAGAGTTTCTCGAGTATATGCAGGTTTTCGGCCTTAACTACTACGGCACGCCTAAAGCGTACGTTGAAGAGGAGCGAAGAAACGGCCACGATATACTGCTCGAGATAGACGTGAAGGGGGCGATGAAGGTAAAGGAAGTGTGCTCTGACGCGGTGACGGTTTTCATAGCCCCGCCGACGATGAGCGACCTGAAAACGCGCCTTTATGGCCGCGGCACGGAGAACGAGGCCGCGATTGAGCGCAGATATAAGGAGGCGTTTGCCGAGATACAGTATCTGCCCAAATACGACTATGTAGTAGTAAACGACATAGTGGACAGGGCCGCGAAGAATATATGCGACATAATCGAGGCCGAAAAATCGAGCATAAAGCGCAATAGCGAACTTATAGCCAAATACAGCGAGGAGATGAACGAACAATGATGAACAAACCGCCTGTAAACGATCTTGAAAGGATTGCCGGATGCAGATACATGCTTGTGACGGCAGTAGCGAGGCGCGCGCGCCAGATAATGGCCGACCCGATGAGCAAGAAGGCCGACAAGCCCGTATCGGCGGCAGTCGAGGAGCTTGCCGCGGGCCAGCTTGAGATAAGGCCGATAGACGAAAGCAGCATACAATGAAGAAATGCGTCGTGCTGGGGGTAACGGGCTCGATAGCCGCATATAAGGCGGCGGAGCTTGTGAGCAGGCTGAAAAAGCGCGATATCGATGTACGGGTGATAATGACCGAGGCGGCGACGAAGTTCGTTGCGCCGCTCACGTTTGAAACGCTCAGCCTGAACCCTGCGGTTACGGATATGTTCAGCCGCGAAACGCCGTGGGAGGTAGAGCATATCGCGCTTGCAAAGCGTGCCGATGTGTTTGTTGTTGCACCTGCGAGCGCAAACTTCATAGGCAAATTTGCCGCAGGAATCGCCGACGATATGCTTACAACTACGGTAATGGCAACAAAGGCGCCCGTAATGATTGCTCCGGCAATGAATACGAACATGTACGAAAGCGCCGCCGTTCAGGAGAATATCGGCATACTGCGCAGACGCGGATGCGAGTTTATTGAGCCTGAATCGGGGCTTTTGGCGTGCGGCGACACAGGGCGCGGGCGTCTTGCCGAACCGGCAGAGCTTGAAAGACGGATTATGGAGCGTCTCGAGCAGAAGCGAGACCTTGAAGGCCTGAAGCTGCTCGTTACGGCAGGGGCGACGCGCGAGGACATAGATCCCGTCCGATATATAACGAACCGCTCAAGCGGTAAGATGGGCTTTGCAATAGCGGAAGCCGCGGCGCGAAGAGGCGCGGAGGTTACGCTCGTTTGCGGAATAAGCGCATTGAAAACGCCATACGGTGTGAAACGCATCGATGTAGTGTCATCGGACGATATGTTTGAGGCTGTCGATGCGCTGTTTGGCGAATGCGACGCGCTTGTGATGGCAGCGGCGCCTGCCGATTTTACGCCTGCTGAGAAAGCCGCGCAAAAGCTCAAGAAGAACGGACGACAGGATATGACGCTCGAATTGAGGGCAACACGCGATATTCTTAAGGCAATGGGCGCGAAAAAGGGCGTACGAACCATTGTAGGGTTTGCCGCAGAGACGCAGAACATAAGGGAGAACGCACTGAAGAAGCTCGAGGAAAAGAATCTCGACATGATAGCCGCGAACGACGTCGCGGGCGAAAACACGGGATTTGGCGTAGATACGAACGCCGTGACGCTGTTTATACGCGGCGGAGGCGAGCGGTCGATAGCGCTTGCGGATAAGTCCATTGTGGCCGACCGCCTGCTTGACGAGCTGGCAGAATACAGATTAAATACAGCGGGCGCCTGATAAACGCCCGACAATCGGTAATATATGCGCATGTATGCGAGCGTTATCGTTGATATAGCGCATTCAAACATAGACAAAGCTTTTTCGTACGAGGTGCCCGAGGACATGAACGTTGTCGGCGGGCATAGGGTGCTTGTGCCGTTCGGCGCGGGCAACAGGCAAACGGAGGGCTTTGTCGTTTCCGTTTCGGACAAACCACCGCAGGATGGGACGCGGTTAAAATCCATAATCAGGACGCTTGAGCCGTACCCGGTTCTGCTTGAGGACCAGATAAAGCTTGCGAAATGGATTCATAAAAGCTACCATTGCCTGTTCGTCGACGCACTTCGCCTGATGATACCCGCGCAGCTTCGCGGCGGCAGAGTACATGAGAAGACGGTACGGACGGTCGAAATAAATAAGGCGATGACGCCTGACGAGATACGGGCGATGCTGCTTACGAAGTCGGGCAAAGTACGTTCGCGGCTGCAAAGCGAGGTCATTGAGCTTTTGATGCGTGTCGGAAGCGAGATGAGCACGGCGGATATACAGGGGTTTGTGCCGGGCTCGGCGGGCGCGATAAAGTCGCTTATAGATAAGGGAATACTCACGGAGCATGGCCGCGTCGTGTTCAGATCGCCTTTCAGGTATGAGGCAAAGACGGAGGATACACCGACGCTCACATCGGCGCAGCAGCATGCGCTCGATACGATATGCGGTGGCATTGAGCAAGGAGGGGGCGTGTTTCTTCTTCACGGCGTGACGGGCAGCGGCAAGACCGAGGTGTATATGTCGGCAATCTCACGGGCTATAGAAGATGGAGGCTCCGCGATAGTGCTTGTGCCCGAAATATCGCTTACGCCGCAGACGGTAAACAGGTTCAGGAGCCGATTTGGCGATAACGTGGCTGTGCTTCACAGCCGCTTAAGCTCGGGCGAGCGCTACGACGAATGGCGGCGTATACGGCTTGGATATGTGAAGGTTGTAGTCGGTGCGCGGAGCGCGCTTTTCGCGCCGACGGAGAATTTGCGTGCGGTTATAATCGATGAGGAACACGAGCCGTCATATCAATCCGAGATAACGCCGCGATACAACAGCGTAGAGGCAGCCGTAAAGCGCTGCGCGCTTACGGGCGCGACGCTCGTGCTCGGGAGCGCCACACCGTCCTTATTTGATTACTATCGTGCGAAGAGAGGACGCTTTACTCTAATAGAGATGCCTGAGCGCATAAGCAATATACCGATGCCGCGCGTTGAAATAGCAGACATGCGGGCAGAGTTTATGAACGGCAATACGAGCATTTTTTCGAACGCTCTGTATGACGCGCTCGATAAATGCCTGAAAAACGGCGAACAGGCAATACTGTTCGTGAACAGGAGAGGTTACTCGACATTCGTGTCGTGCAGGGGGTGCGGCTATGTGTTCTCATGCGGCGAATGCGATGTGTCAATGACGTACCATAAAAGCGAGAATCTGCTGAAATGCCATTACTGCGGCCGAAGCGAGCCGCTCGGCGACGTATGCCCTCAATGCGGAAAGCCGTACATAAAGTATTTCGGCATAGGTACTCAGCAGGTTGAGGAGCAGTTTGCAAAGTATTTTCCGGGATATAAATCGCTTCGCATGGATATGGACACAACGTCTGTAAAAAATGCACATGAAAACATACTCGGCGCGTTTGAACGCCATGAGGCCGATGTCCTGATAGGAACGCAGATGGTCGCAAAGGGCCTCGATATACCGAACGTCACGCTTGTAGGAGTAATAGCGGCCGACGCGATGCTGCATATACCTGATTTTAGAAGCTGCGAGCGCACGTTTCAGCTTGTAACGCAGGTGGCTGGGCGCGCGGGACGTAAGGAGAAGCAGGGCACGGTAATAGTTCAGACGTATTCGCCCGGGCATCCGGCGATACAGTTCGCATCGGAGCACGACTATAAGGGTTTTTACGAATATGAAATAGCTCAGCGGCGAGCGGCGCTTTTTCCGCCGTACTCGATATTTATACGCGCGCTCTTCTGCTCGAGCGACGAGCAGTCGCTCGAGATGATATCACAACGATATGAGGAGGGGGTGCGTGAAGTCATAGAGGAGGCGCTTAGGACGCATGGAGGGGATGTGCGGGAGTTGCTGCTGGCGCTTGCGTCTCCGGCGCCAGTTAAGAAAAGGCAGGGGCTGTTCAGATACCAGGTGCTTATAAAAACGGTGCGCACGAAGAACACTTCCGCCGTTATAAACGCCGTATACGATTACACCGACGCGCACAGATGCGCTGAGTTTGCGGCGCTGGAGGTTAATCCGACGGACATGTTTTAGCGCGGCACGTTTACTCCGCATGTAAAGCATCATAATATAATCGAAGTGTAGGTTTCGCTTAACCGATTTGACGACACGATTCGGCGAGGCTATTCCCACGGGAAAGTTTTTGTGCTATTATATACGAAAAAAGGGGAGTGATACTTTGCGAAGAATACTTTCCGCCGTTATTGCGGCGATAATACTGCTTATGTGCGCGGTATCGTTTGCCGCAGACGAGCAGCTTATAAAAAACGGCGGCTTCGGCGATGTTGACGCCGATACGGGGCTGCCTAAAAACTGGAGATGTGACGGCTGGCTTATGACGGACGGGGACGCGGCATATGAGGTCGTGTCCGTCGACGGACGTTCGTGCGTACATATCATAAACATGGTCGATAACGATTTCAGGCTCTATCAGGAGATATCGGTTAAGCCCAATTCGTTTTATAAAATAACATGCGACATAAAGACGCTCAACGTTGTGGGCGGAGCGGGCGCAAACATATCGATAATCAATTCGCTTGCGACTTCCGAGCCGCTTTTGGGCACCAACGACTGGCAGACCGTATCACTTGTGGGCAAGACGGGCAAATCGCAAAAAACGCTGACCGTTGCCGTCAGGGTTGGCGGCTATGGCAACACATCGAAGGGTGAAGCGTGGTTCAGCAACATAAGCGTCGAAAAGCTCAGCTCCGCGCCCGAAGGCACATACGCCGAGTTTGCGACGGCCGAGCCTCAAAAGACTGACGACGGAGAGACGAGAGAAACAATGCCGTATTTCGGCACGGTGCTGCTTGTTACCGTCGTAATGGCGGCCGCGTTTGTGCTTATATACAAATCTATGGCGAAAGGCGAGGCGCATGTCGAGCTGATGAGCAGCGGCGGGAGCAAGATGCCGATTATCTTAATGCTTGCGGCGGCGCTGCTTGTGCGCTTGGTTGTAAGCTTTGCGGTGAAGGGTTATAAGTTCGACATAACATGCTTTACGGCCTGGGCGTCGCATGCGGCGGAGGTAGGAATGCCGAAGTTTTATGAGACGATAGGCTTCTGCGACTATCCTCCGGGATACATGTATGTGCTTTGGCTGATAGGCAAAATAGGGCGCTTGTTCAACATTTCGAGCGGAAGCGCGGCGTTTGCGGCGCTTGTGAAGCTCCCGTCGATAATAGCGGATCTTATACTTACATATGTCGTGTACAAAATGTGCGCAAAGCGCATGTCGAAGAGGGTTACATGGACGCTCACGTCGTTAGCGGCGTTCAGCCCGCTTTTCGTGTTTATGAGCTCGGGCTGGGGTCAGATAGATCAGCTGCTTGCGATGTGCATGTTTGCGGCGATGTATCTGTTTATAGAGGACAAAAAGATACTCGCGGGCCTCGTTTACGGCGCGGCGATACTTATTAAGCCACAGGCGCTTTTGATAGGGCCGCTGTTTGCCGTAGCATATTTGATGTACATAATCGACAGCTTTGGCGATAAGGGACGGTCTCCCGCCGCAGCAATAGGGAAGACGCTTGCGGCTGTCGTCTCTGCCGTGGCGCTTATATTTGTCGCGTCGCTGCCGTTTAAGGGCAATCAGGGGTTATTCTGGTTCCTGAGTAAATATTTCGGGACGGCAACATCATACAACTATGCGAGCGTAGAGGCGTTTAACCTCTTTGCGCTGCTCGGAGGCAACTGGGTCTCTGCGGATACGGAACTGCTGTTTATGCCGTACTCGACATGGGGAACCATATTTATTGTGATTTCCGTCGTATATGGGGCGGTGCTCTACATATGCGGCAGGAAGAGCGGCGAATACGTTGCGGTCGACGAATCGGCGGCAAGACGCGGCGGTCGCAGCCTTATATTGAGCGCGGCGTTTGTGATCGCGGCAATATTCACGCTGGGTCATTTCATGCATGAAAGGTACATATTCCCTGCGGTTACGTTCATACTTATTTCAGTAATACTCTATAACGACAGGCGGCTTTTAGCGGCGTTCGGAGGCTTCAGCGTCGGCGCAATGCTCAACGCTATGTGCGCCATGGCAATAGCAGGAGCTCAACGCTACAGCGATTATAAGGTGCTTACGGTCGTGGGCTCGATTATAAATATTGCGAGCTTCATTTACTTCACATATGTATGCACCGATATAATGATACGCAAGCGCTATTTTCCGCTGATGTCGTCAAAAAGCGCGAAAAACGCAAAAAAGCAGCAGAAGCGCAAACCTGACGTGAACGATGAGGTAAAGAGCAAGCCGAGCGGAATACTTCCGCCGCCTACTGACAACAAGCTGCACCTGACGAAGCGCGACGCGCTGTACTGCGGCGTCTTGACGCTCGTATACGCCATAGTAGCGCTGACAAACCTCGGCACGATGCAGGCGCCCGAGACGGAGTGGAAGGCATCGGCAGGCGAAACGGCCGAGATATATTTCAGCGAGACAGAGTTTGTTGGCGACATACGCGTTTTCACAGGGATTTACGAAGGCAGGATACTGCTTACGTCCGACAGTGACGCACAGCTTTGCGAGCATGATATCGTAAACGGCGAGATGTACAGGTGGACAAGCATCGCTCGGCCGAACATGGAGATAAAATCAATAAAGCTTACCGTGGTATCGGGCAAAGCGTGGATAAACGAAATAGCGTTCTTTGATGCGGAGGGCAACGCAATCCCGTTCACGACGAGCGAAAACTGCTCAGCCCTTGGCGATGAGCCGGAAGAGGTGCCGTTGGTGCCGTCATACATGAACGGCATGTATTTTGACGAGCTTTACCATGCAAGAACCGCATTTGAGCATCTGCACGGTATACGCCCGTATGAAAACTCGCACCCGCCGCTCGGAAAGGTGATAATTTCGATAGGAATAGCAGTATTCGGAATGAATGCGTTCGGCTGGCGTATAATGGGCGTGCTGTTTGGAATAGGCATGGTTCCGATAATGTATATGTTTGCGCGCAGACTGTTTAAGCGCAGCGACTTTGCGCTCGTAGCGGCGGGTCTGTTCGCCTTCGACTTCATGCATTATACGCAGACGCGCATAGCGACGATAGACGTATACGGCGTATTCTTCATACTGCTGATGTTCTATTACATGTATCAGTATTACTGCATGAATTTCTACGTCGACGGCTTCAAAAAGACGCTCAAGCCGCTCGGACTTGCGGGACTCTTCTTCGGGCTTGGCGCGGCCAGCAAGTGGATATGCCTCTATGCCGGAGCGGGACTTGCGATTATACTGTTCACGTCTCTGATAAGGCGGTTTATCGAATACAGGCGCTGTCAGAAATACGGAACGAAGGAAGAGCACGAAAAGACGAAGTGCTTCTTTAAGTATCTGATATACACGCTTCTCATATGCTGCGTGTTCTACATAGTCATACCCGTTGCGATATACATTGCGTCGTATATACCGTATATGCTGTGCGAATCGCACTACACTGTTTTCGGCTCGAACGACAGCGTCTGGAGCGTGCAGGAATTTATGTTCAATTACCACAGCGGACTCAAGGCGACGCATAACTATTCGTCGTCCTGGTATGAATGGCCGTTCACGCTGCGCCCCGTGTGGTACTATGTCGAGAACACATATGTTGCGGAGAACTGCTCGAGGACTATATCGGCGTTCGGCAATCCCGCTGTATGGTGGATATCGACTATAGGCACGATAGCGATGATAGCGGCGCTTGCGATATCAGACAAAATCAAGAAAGAAAAGGGAATGTTCATAGTACTGATGGGCGTTGCGGCAAACCTTTTGCCGTGGGTGCTTGTCACGCGCTGTACGTTCGCGTACCACTTCTTTGCCACCGTGCCGTTCATGATTCTTTGCACTCTCTACTTCGTGAAGTACATGGAGGAGCGCTTTGAATGGTTTAAGCATGTAAAGTGGGTATGGCTTGCGCTGGCGATAGTGCTGTTTGCGCTTTTCTATCCCGTGTTGACGGGTACAGAGGTGCCGCGCAGCTATATACACGCGCTTGAATGGCTGCCGCGCTGGACGTTCCTGGGTTATTGATAAGGAGAGAATATGGCCGACAGCAATAAAAAAGTAATAGGTCAGTTTATAAAGTTTGCGCTGATAGGTGTCGTGAACACGCTTGTGGATTTGATTGTGTTCAAAATACTTAACGCTGCGTTCCACTGGGTGATACCTGCGCAGATAATCGCATACGCGGCAGGCATAGCAAACAGCTATGTACTCAACAGCAGTTGGACGTTCAGGGAGGAACGAAAGCGCGACGTGCGTGAGATGATACTGTTTATAGCGGTGAATCTTGTATCGCTCGGCGTATCGATAGGCGTGCTGAAGCTTTGCGAGCATTGCGGGATAACAGACACATGGGTCGAAACATGGCGGCCCGGATTCCTTGCATGGCTGTTGAACGGCGCGTTCGTTTGCAAACTTATAGCAACGCCGTGCGCGATAGTCGTAAACTTCATAGGCAATAAATTGTTCGTATTCAAAAAGAAGACCGAATAGCAAAAGGGAAGGTGACGGGAGTGCTTGCGACGGCCGTGAGCTACGGACTCAACGGTATAAAGGGATACTGCGTTCGTGTTGAGGTGAATATATCGGGCGGCATGTATGCGTATGAGACGGTTGGCCTGCCCGACGCCGCAGTGAAGGAATCAAAGGAGCGCGTGCGGGCCGCGATAACAAACAGCGGCTACGCGTATCCTGCGATGCGCACGACCGTAAACCTCGCCCCTGCGGATACGAAAAAAGAGGGTTCGGTGTACGACCTGCCGATAGCGCTCGCGCTTTTGGCGGCGAACGGTCAGGTGAATGCCGAACGCCTCAGGGAATATGTGATAATCGGCGAGCTCGCCCTTTGCGGAGACGTCACGGGCGTAAAGGGCGTGCTGCCGATGGTGATAGACGCCTGCTCACAAGGATATAGAAACATAATGCTTCCGACGCAAAACGCCTCGGAAGCTTCGTATATTAGCGGAACGAGAATAATTCCCGTTTCAAACCTGAAAGAGGCCGTGCAATGCCTGAACGGTGAACGCGAAGCCGTTGCGTTTGTTCCGAAAAGGTGGGATCCCGAATGCTGTGAATATGCGGCGGATTTTTCTGAGATAAAGGGGCAGCAGGGCGCCAAGCGTGCGGCGGAGATAGCGGCCGCGGGCGGGCATAACATGCTCATGATAGGCACGCCCGGGACGGGAAAGACGATGATAGCCAAGGCTATGCCGTCCATACTTCCAAGGCTCACGTTTGAGGAAGCGCTCGAAATAACGAAGATATGCTCCGTTGTAGAGCGTATGCCGAGCGACACGGGCATAGTGACGCGGCGTCCGTTCAGGGCGCCCCACCATTCGGCATCGGCTACGGCGATAGTGGGCGGCGGCCAGAACGCGGCGCCCGGCGAGGTCAGCCTTGCACATTACGGGGTGCTGTTTTTGGACGAGCTGCCTGAGTTCAGCCGCGAGGTGCTTGAAGCGCTCAGACAACCGCTTGAGGACGGGCGTATAACGATAACGCGTGCGGCGGCAAAGGCGACGTATCCTGCGGATTTTATGCTTGTCGCGGCTATGAATCCGTGTCCGTGCGGCTATTACGGGTCAAGGCTTAATAAGTGCACATGCGCGCCTGCCAAGGTGCAGCGGTATCAGCAAAGAATATCAGGGCCTATGCTCGACAGGATAGACCTTCATGTTGAAATGTCGGAGGTAACGTATAAGGAGCTGACTTCGAACGAGGTCGGCGAGACGTCAAGAGATGTACGCAAGCGCGTCGAAAAGGCACGCGGCATGCAGAAGGAGCGCTATAAAGACGATGGAATACTTTTTAACGCCCAGCTTACGAACAGGCTTACGAAGAAATACTGCGTTCTTGACTGCGACGCGTCGCGGATACTTGAGAGGGCGATGGATACGTTTGACTTGACGCCGCGAGCGTATGGGAGGATACTGAAGGTGTCGCGTACTATAGCCGATTTAGAGGGCAGCGCAAGTATAGAGGCACATCATGTGGCGGAAGCGATACAATACAGGAGCATAGATTCAAAATACAGGAGATAGAACATGGAAAACGGACACGGCCATGAACGTTACTGGCTATGGCTGACAAAAATGGTGAATGGCGACAGTGCAAAATTCCAACGGATATGTAAGGCGAACGGCACTGCGGCAGATGTTTTTGATGCCGCCAAACGGGGAACACTCAGTACGGACTGCGGGCTTGCCAATGGAGAAGCGTCATTTATTACGAAATGCGCAACTGAGGATTATATTGACGACTATATTGCCATGCTAAAGCGAGACGGAATACTGTTTACGACGCCTGTAAGCAATAATTTTCCGAAGCTGCTGAACGAGATATATGAGCCGCCGACAACGCTTTTTTATAAAGGACGGCTGCCCGCAGACATGCCGCTTGCGCTGGCAATGATAGGCGCACGCGATTGCACGGAATATGGACGCGGGATTGCGGTTGATTTTTCAAAGAAGCTGTCGGAGCGCGGCGTGTGCATAGTATCGGGCATGGCGTTAGGCATAGATGCGGCATCATCGTACGGGGCGCTATTGTGTGCCGAAAACGAGTTCCCTACGGCAGCGGTTCTTGGATCCGGCGTAGATGTCGTGTATCCCAAAACCAATGCGGAGCTGTACTATGAGATAATTGAACGCGGCGCTGTTATAAGCGAGTATTTACCGGGCACGCAGCCGTCGCCGTCTAATTTTCCGAGACGCAACAGAATAATCAGCGGCATATCGCGCGGCGTGATAATTGTAGAGGCCGCCGAGAAGAGCGGAACATCAATAACGGCAAGCTACGCGCTGGAACAAAACAGAGACATTTTCTGCGTTCCCGGCAGGATAACCGATAAGATGAGCCGAGGCACGAACGAGCTGATACGCGAAGGTGTGGGAAAGCCGATTTTTGACATAAGCGACATACTTGAGGAATACGGATATGAGCTGGCGGCCAAGCAACATGCCGCGCACTGCGCACAACGGTCCGAGAAGCGAGTGCGCGACGGACTGAGCGGTGAACAGCTTGCCGTGTACGATGCGCTGTCCGAAGGAGCGATGAGCTTCGACGAGCTTTGTATTCGGCTTAAATGCGAAGCGTCAAAGTTAAATATCTGCTTGACAGAAATGGAGTTTTCGAGAATAATAAAGCAGTCACCGGGCAGGGTGTTTGAAATTGAATAATCGTTTTATACATTTGGAGGTATATAAATGTCGAAGCTTGTTATCGTCGAGTCGCCCACAAAGGCAAAGACCATAGGCAAGTTCCTTGGAAACGGATATAAGGTGATCGCTTCAAACGGTCATGTACGCGATTTGCCAAAAAGCCAGCTCGGGGTGGATGTGGAACACAACTTTGAGCCTAAATACATTACCCTCCGAGGGCGCGGAGAGGTGCTTGACAAAATTCGCAAAGAGGCGAAAGGCGCCGATGGAATATTTCTCGCAACGGACCCTGACAGAGAGGGAGAGGCGATTTCGTGGCATCTTGCACACATATTAAAGCTCGATGAGAACTCTCAGTGCAGGATAGTTTTCAATGAGATAACGTCGCGCGCCGTTAAGAAGTCGATAACGCAGCCGCGCTCTATAGACATCAATCTTGTTGACGCGCAGCAGGCAAGGCGTGTTCTCGACAGACTTGTGGGATACAAGATAAGCCCCATACTTTGGGCAAAGGTTCGCCGCGGACTTTCTGCAGGACGTGTCCAATCCGTGGCGACGCGAATTATATGTGACCGCGAACAGGAAATAATGGACTTCGTGCCGCAGGAATACTGGACGATAACGGCGTTTTTGAAGGAACCGAAGCGTAAAAAGCTCATTGAAAGCAAGTTTTACGGCTATGACGGCAAAAAGACGGACATAACGTGCGAAGAAGAAGCAAAGCGCGTGCTTGCGGCGGTGGACGGGAAGCCGTTTAACGTTACGGATGTTAAAAAGACTGAAAAGCATCGCCACGCGCCTGCGCCGTTTACGACGAGCAGCCTCCAGCAGGAAGCGTCGAGAAAGCTCGGCTTTACGACGCAGCATACGATGCTGGTTGCGCAGCAGCTTTACGAGGGAATTGAGATAAAGGGCAGAGGCACGTCCGGCCTTATCACCTATATCCGTACGGACTCCGTGAGGGTTTCTTCGGAGGCGCAGGCTGACGCGCGAGCATATATAGGCGAGACGTACGGCGCTCAATTTGTGCCCGAAAAGCCGAACTTTTATAAGGGCAGGAAAAGCGCTCAGGACGCACACGAGGCAATACGTCCCGCGAATGTGTCGCTTACGCCGCAGATGGCGAAGGATTCGCTCAGCCCGACGCAATATAAGCTCTATAAGCTTATATTTGATCGCTTTATTGCCAGCCAGATGACGCCCCAGCGGGTCGAGCAGACGATGGTAACGCTTGACGCAAACGGCTGCACGTTTAAGACGAACGGAATAAAGGAACTGTTTGCGGGCTATACGATAATCTACACAGAGGGCAGGGATGACGCAGAAGGCAAGACTCAGGCGCTGCCCGAGATAAACGCGGGAGATGCGTTTAAGTCTGAAAAGATTGAGAGCGAGCAAAAATTCACGCAGCCTCCGCAAAGATACACGGAAGCGTCGCTTGTAAAGCTTCTCGAAGAAAAGGGAATAGGTCGCCCGAGCACATTTGCGCCGACTATTACAACCATAATCGCGCGCGGATACGTCAAGCGCGAAAAAAAGATATTGATGCCGACAGAGCTTGGGTTTGTTGTGACGCAACTAATGAAGGAGAACTTCAAGGACATAGTCGACCTTCAGTTTACCGCAGACATGGAGGAGAAGCTCGACGAGATCGAAGAGGGCAAGAAGCAGTGGACGAGTATAGTAAGCGAGTTTTATGCACCGTTTATAAAGAGCGTTGACCTTGCATCGGAGACCATAGAGCGCGTTAAGCTTGCCGACGAGGTTTCCGACGTCCAATGCGAAAAGTGCGGCGCAATGATGGTCTATAAAACGGGGCGCTTCGGCAGATTTTTAGCGTGCCCGAACTATCCCGAATGCAAAAACACAAAGCCCGTTATGGAAAAGATAGATGTGCCGTGTCCTAAGTGCGGAGCCTCCATAATAAAGCGAAAGTCGAAAAATAACAGGGTGTTCTATGGCTGTGAAAAGTATCCCGAATGTGATTTTGTGGCGTGGGATAAGCCGGTAAACAAGCGATGCTCGAAGTGCGGCTCGATAATGGTCGCGAAATTCGGGCGAACAATATGCTCGAATAAAGACTGCGAGAATTCGAACATATATAAAAAGGCACGGACTTCAAAGGAGAAGGGCGGAGCGAATGAATAAATCCGTCACGGTTGTTGGTGCGGGCCTTGCCGGATGCGAGGCGGCATATCAGCTTGCGAAGCGCGGCATAGAGGTCACGCTCTTTGAAATGAAGCCGTCGAAGAGGCAAAGCGCACACAAAAGCGACGACTTTGCGGAGCTCGTATGTTCGAATTCCCTACGTTCCGACAGGCTGCAGAACGGCGCAGGGCTTCTGAAGGAGGAGCTCAGGCGGATGGATTCGCTCATTATGCGTGCTGCCGGTGAAACGCGCGTGCCTGCGGGCGGGGCGCTTGCGGTGGATCGCGTGGGGTTTTCGCGGCGCATAACCGAGATAATACGTTCCGACCCTCACATAAATATAATTGAACGCGAAATAGAGGAGATACCGAACGGACCCGCAATAATCGCGACAGGGCCTCTGACGGACGGTAAGCTCCTTTTGGCTATAGAGGAGCTGCTCGGCGACAGCCTGCATTTCTATGATGCCGCCGCGCCGGTCGTGACGGCGGAATCGCTCGACATGGATAAGGTGTTCAGAGCATCGCGTTACGAAAGAGGCAGCGACTATTTGAACTGTCCCATGACGAAGGAGGAGTATTTCACATTTGTGAAGGAGCTCGTAGGTGCGGAAACGGCGCCGCTTCGAGAGTTTGAGACGCTGAAGGTGTTCGAGGGGTGCATGCCTGTCGAGGTTATGGCGAAGCGGGGAGAGATGACGCTTGCGTACGGCCCGCTGAAGCCGGTGGGACTTATGGACGAGCGCACGGGCGTGAAACCGTTTGCCGTGGTTCAGCTCAGGCAGGATGATAAGGAGGCGCGGCTTTATAATATTGTCGGCTTCCAGACAAACCTTAAGTTTAAGGAGCAAAAGCGCGTTTTCGGCATGATACCGGGCCTTGAAAACGCCGACTTTGTGCGCTACGGCGTAATGCACAGGAACTCGTTCGTAAATTCGCCGGGGAAGCTTAACAGCGACTTCAGCGTAAAATGCCGAGATGACATATATCTTGCGGGACAGATAACGGGCGTTGAGGGATATGTTGAAAGCGTTTCGAGCGGCTTTACGGCGGGAGTAAGTCTTGCGAGGAGGCTTTGCGGCAAGGAACCCATAGAGTTTACAACGAAAACGGCAATAGGCGCGATGGGACATTATGTCAGCGATTACTGCGGGAGCGACTTCCAGCCGATGAATATCAATTTCGGTATAATAGCTCCGCTTGAGAAACGGATACGAAGCAAGCAGGAGCGTTATACGGCCATCGCGGAACGTGCGCTTGCCATAATCGACGGAATAATTGAAAACGAAATGTAAACTATCGCGTAAAACCGCCATTATCGCGCGTAATTGTGATAATATAGAATAAATCACGACTCGGAGAATACGGAATGATGAAGTTCGAAGGAACAACTATAGTCGCCGTCAGAAAAGACGGCAAATGCGCCATAGCCGGCGATGGACAGGTGACGTTCGGCGAAAGCGCCATAATGAAGCATACTGCCAAGAAGGTTCGCAGACTGTACCATGACAGGGTTGTTGTGGGCTTTGCGGGGACGGTTGCGGACGCATTTTCGCTTTGCGAGCGGTTTGAGGCGAAGCTTGAGCAGTACAGCGGGAGCTTGCGCCGCGCTGCTGTATCGCTTGCACAGGATTGGCGAAGCGATAAGGCCTTGAGGCAGCTTCAGGCGCTCCTGATAGCCGCCAACGAGGAGGATCTGCTTATAATATCGGGAACGGGCGAGGTGATAGATCCCGACGACGGTATAGCGGCGATAGGATCGGGCGGCATGTATGCTCTTGCGGCCGCAAGAGCGCTTAAACAGAACACCGCGCTTGACGCGCGCGAAATTGCGCAAAAGGCAATACTTATTGCGTCCGACATATGCGTCTATACAAACTCCAATATTACCGTGGAGGAGATATGAAATGCTTACACCGAGAGAAATAGTCGAAGCGCTCGATAAATACATAATCGGCCAGGGCGAGGCAAAGCGCGCCGTTGCGGTAGCGCTTAGGAATCGCTACAGGCGCATGAAACTTTCGCCCGAAATGCGCGAAGAGATAACGCCTAAAAACATAATACTCATGGGGCCTACGGGCGTTGGCAAGACGGAGATAGCGCGCAGGCTTGCAAAGCTTGCGGACGCGCCTTTTGTGAAGGTTGAGGCAACAAAGTTCACGGAGGTCGGCTACGTTGGACGCGATGTTGACTCAATGATACGCGACCTTGTTGAGACGTCGATACGCCTTTGCAAGCGAAGCCGTGAGGAGGGTGTGAGGCTTGCGGCAGAGAGCGCGGCGCAGCTAAGGCTCGTCGAGCTTTTGATGCCGGAACAGAAGAAGCATAAGCCACCGCAAAACCCGTTCCAAATACTTTTGAACGCAGGAAATAAGGACGGTGAAGAACAGAGCACTGCGGATACGCAGCACGAAACGCAGGAGCATCGTTCGAGACGCGAAGCACTGATGCGCGAGCTTACGCAGGGACTGCACGATGACGATACGGTTGAGGTTGAGGTCGAGCAGTCAACTCCGCAAAGCGACGCACTGTTCGCAATAGGCGTCGACATAAACATGAACGATCTTTTCGGAGGTATACTGCCGAAGCAAAAGAAACTGCGCAGGATGAGCGTAAAAGAAGCGAGGAGGATACTCACCCAGGAGGAGGCCGACAAGCTCATTGATATGGATGACGTCATACGCGAGGCCGTGGAGAAGGCAGAACAGGACGGAATAATATTTATCGATGAGATAGATAAAATTATTGGAAACGGCGCCGCCGCCTCGGGTCCCGACGTTTCGCGCGAGGGCGTACAGCGAGACATACTGCCTATAGTGGAGGGCAGCACCGTTTCGACAAAATACGGTCCTGTAAAGACGGATCATATACTCTTTATCGCTGCGGGTGCTTTCCACGTATCGAAGATAAACGATATGATACCCGAGCTTCGCGGACGTTTCCCGATAAATGTGGAGCTGAAGGCGCTTACGGCGGATGACTTCAAGACAATACTTACACAGCCCGAGCATTCAATAATCGAGCAATACTGCGCCTTGCTTGAAACGGACAACATTGCGCTTAAATTCACCGACGATGCTTTGACGGCGATAGCGGGCTACGCGTACAGTGTGAACGAGACGAGCGAGAATATTGGCGCGCGCCGTCTCCATACCGTAATGGAGATATTGCTTGATGATATTTCGTTCAACGCCGGCGGAGATCATCCGCTAATCGAGGTCGTAATAGATAAAAAGTATGTCGATGAACATCTAAAAGATACATCGGGCATGAATGACTTACAGCGGTTCATAATATAAACAACCGTGTGCAACCGGGGGGACGCAGTTTGAAGCTTGCGGCGACAACAATTGCATTTATGCTTGCGGCGATGGTAATGTTCATCGGCTGTTCGTCTTACGCACCCGTGGTCGACGTAGGTACTATGGTGGATATAGTGGCGCCATCGCCAACGATGGAGTCAACGCAAAGCTTTGCGCCGGCGGTATATATGCTTAACGCTCCCACGCCTGAGGTGACGGCAGAGCCGGATTCCACGCAAACTCCTGAGCCCACAAGTACGGCGAAGCCGGAGCCGAAGTACACTGTGAAAAAAATCGACAATAAGCGTGGATATATATCGGGCAACGGTATAAACCTGCGCACCGGTCCCGACACTGCGTACAAGATAATCGACACCTATAAGCGCAACGTCAAGCTTAGGATAACGGGCGAATGCGGCGAATGGTTCAGGGTGAAGATAGACGGCGTGGTCGGCTTTATGCATAAGGATTTCGTAGAATACGGCAACCCGCCCAAGCCGACGCCAAAGCCCGACTCGGGAACTCCTAAGCCGACCGAAAAGCCTGACAGGTTCACAGAAGACGAGGTCATGCTTGTGGCCAAGCTTATACATCTTGAGAACAAAGGCGGGAGCATGAAGGGATATAAGGCCGTGGCGAGCGTTGTGCTTAACCGCGTCGAAAGCAAGCATTTCCCCAACACGATACGCGACGTAATATATCAAAAGAATCAGTTTACCGTCATAGATAAGCTTGATTCCACGAAGCCGTGCAATGATGCGATAGAGGCGGCACGCTCAGTGCTCAATGGCGATGGCTCGACGCTGCCTGCTGATGTACTGTTTTTCAGGATAGCGTCGGCAGGGCATGATTGGGGAAATTCGCGCGAATACTACTGCACTATTGACAATAACAGCTTTTTCAGGTGGAAGGGCTGATTCTTTGTCTGAAAAAAGCGAACACTGTACTTAAATACAGACTAATTGAACACACTAATACCGCTTAAAAAAGAAAGGCGGTATTTTTTATGAAAGCTGTAATAATGGCGGGGGGCGAGGGCAGCCGCCTGCGCCCCATAACATGCACCATGCCAAAGCCCATGGTGCCGCTGCTCAACAAGCCGACGATAGATTATTGCGTCGAGCTTCTCAAAAAAAACGGCGTTACGGACATAACGGTGACGCTTCACTACTTGCCCGATATGATACGCGAGCATCTAAAGGACGGCGAGGCTTTCGGAGTAAACATAACATATTGCGTGGAGGAAAGGCCGCTCGGCACGGCGGGAAGCGTTCGCGCGGCGGCGGGCGACTGCGACGATACAGTTATAGTCGTGAGCGGCGATGCGATTACCGACATAAATCTGCGTGAAGTGATGGACGCTCACAAAACGCGCGGCGCGCAAGCGACAATAGTCCTGAAACGCGTGTCAGTGCCTACAGAATACGGCGTAGCGCTGCTTGATGCCGAAAAGAACATAACGCGCTTCCTTGAAAAGCCACAGATGAGCGAGGTGTTCAGTGACCTTGCCAATACGGGAATATATGTTCTGGAGCCTGAGGTTCTCAAGAAAATACCCGAGGGGATACAATATGATTTCAGCAAGGAACTGTTCCCCGCAATAATGGCAGATGGAGTAAAGCTTCACGGCTGCGTGGCACAGGGATATTGGTGCGATATAGGAGATATACGGCAGTACGCGCAGGCGCAGCGAGACATGCTCGACGGCAAATGCGGGTTTTCGACGGAGGCTATGGACTGCGGAGGAGTATTCGTGGAGCCGAACGCAGGCATATCTCACAATACGCGCACGGGCAAGCCGTGCTACATCGCGTCTGATACGCAGATAGGTGAAAACACGCTCATAGACGAGTATTCGGTTATATGCGAGGGTGCGCGCATAGGCAATAATTGCAGCGTAAGACGCTCCATCGTTATGAGCGGCGCCCGAATACGCGATAATGCGGAAATACGCGGAGCGGTTATATGCCCCGATACAGACATAGATTGCTCTGCGGCAATTTTTGAAAACTGCGTCGTAGGCAAGGGAAGCGCAGTTGGCAAAAATGCCGTAATTTCGCCGAATGTGCTTGTGTGGCCGGATAAGTTTATACCCGATGGCGAGCAATGTGACTATGATGTGATATGGGGCGAGCCAAAGAAAGTTGCGATTAACGACTGTGGCGCATGCGGCTATCTTGACGGCGAGCTTACGCCTGAAAGTGTGCTTCGTTTCGGCGCGGCGTTTGCAAAAACGATAAAGCCGACAAATACATCTGTGATTGGCTGTGACGGCAGCATTGCGGGCGTCATGGCTAAGCAGGCGGCCTCGGCGGGGATAATGTCGCAGGGCGTGGATGTGTTCGACATTGCGAACGTGTCGTATGCGGCGTTCTGCTTTTCGATAAGAAATCTTGGAGCTGCCGGTGGCATATATATACATGAAAACGGATTGAGCCATTCGATAAGCGTTAAATGCTGCGGCAGCGATGGAACCATACTGACCCCTGACGCAGCGCGGAAGCTCGGCTCGACATACGCTCACGGCGAGTTTATACCGCTAACAAGCGCTCAAATCGGCATAATCAGGCAGACTACGGGTATGGCGAGCGCCTACGAAGCGGAGCTTATGCGATGCGCCGATAAAGGTGCGCTATGGACGAATCCGCTGAAGGTGCTGCTTAACGCACCGGCGCGCTCGGCCGATGAAACGGCGGCGGTGCTCATTAAATGCGGGTGCAGCGTTCTACTGTCGCGCGCGAAGCGCGAAACGGAGATATACAAGCAGATGACCGACAAACGAGCCGACATATATATAAAGCTTGATGAGGCAGGAAATATCGAAGCGGCATCGAGCGAGTGGGGGCATATGGATGAAAACACTATATCATTCCTGTTTGCGCTCGATAGGGTGGATAGAGGCGACGCCAATGAATTCGTTCTGCCGGTCACTATGCCGAGACCATATATTGAGGCGCTGCGCGAAGCAGGAGCTACGGCGATCCTCTCATACGAGAACACGGAGAGGAGAAAGACGGAGGCATACCGAAAGATGCACCTTATGCCGGAATTCATTGATGCCCAGGCGGCGAGTGTGCGTCTGTGCAGTCTTATCTCCGAGGGCAGGGCTGAGCGCTTTATAAAGGCTGCGCCGCGCATATACACCAAAGAAAACAAGATAGGCTGTTCATGGCGTGACGTCGGCAGAGCGCTGCGCGATATAGTTGAGATGGAAAACGACGGCGATATGGAGCTTGTTGACGGTGTACGCATAAAGAATGACACTGGATGGGTAATAGTTAAGCCAAACGAGGAGTTCGCTGCCTGCCGCGTTATATGCGGAAGCTACAATCAGGAATATGCCGACGAGCTATGCGACATATACAGCAACCGGCTTAAACGCATAATCAAGAAGGAAGAGAAAAAGAGATAGAACGCCTGAGGTACGCGAATAGTCGCGTTTAGCTGAAATCAACGGGGCTGCTGCATGCGCAGCAGCCCCGCTTTTTGTTAATCAAACAATTATTTACGCTCAATAGCGCCGAACTTACACTTCTCCATGCAAGCGCCGCACTTGATGCACTTGGCGGGGTCGATCGCCATTGCGGGGAGCTTTTTGCCGGGCGCAGTGTAATCCGTCTTGGAAATAGCGTTTGCGGGGCAGTTGCGTGCGCACATGCCGCAGCCTATGCACTTCTCTTTATCGATGCTGTAGCTGAGAAGATTTCTGCATACGCCTGCGGGGCAACGCTTTTCATAGATATGAGCTTCATACTCATCTCTGAAATAGCGAAGCGTGCTGAGCACGGGGTTCGGCGCAGTCTGACCGAGTCCGCAAAGAGCAGAGTTTTTGATGTTCACGGCGAGCTTTTCAAGCTTTTCAATATCGCCATCGACGCCCTTGCCCTCAGTGATGCGGGTGAGGATCTCAAGCATCCTGCGCGTACCGATACGGCACGGCGGGCACTTGCCGCAGGATTCGTCGACCGTGAACTCGAGGAAGAATTTCGCAATGTTGACCATGCAGTTATCTTCGTCCATTACGATCATACCGCCGGAGCCCATCATCGAGCCGATGGAGATAAGGTTATCGTAGTCTATCGGGATGTCAAGATGCTCTGCGGGGATGCAGCCGCCGGACGGACCGCCCGTCTGAGCAGCTTTGAACTTCTTGCCGCCGGGGATACCGCCGCCGATGTCGTAAATGACTTCGCGGAGCGTCGTGCCCATCGGAATTTCGACAAGACCGGTGTTGTTAATCTTTCCGCCGAGAGCAAACACCTTTGTGCCCTTGCTCTTTTCGGTACCCATCGAAGCAAACCATTCCGGACCGTTCAATATGATCTGGCAGATATTGGCGTATGTCTCGACGTTGTTGAGGAGCGTCGGCTTGCCGAAAAGACCCTTAACAGCCGGGAATGGGGGACGCGGACGAGGCTCGCCGCGGTTGCCTTCGATTGAGGCGAGAAGAGCTGTTTCTTCGCCGCATACGAATGCGCCCGAACCGAGACGCAGGTCGATATCGAAGCAGAAGTCCGTACCGAATATGTTGTCGCCGAGGAGACCCGCCTCGCGAGCCTGGTCGATTGCTATGCGAAGACGTTTAACGGCTATCGGATATTCCGCACGAATATAGATGTAGCCCTGGCGTGCGCCTATGGCGTAGCCTGCGATGGCCATTGCCTCGAGAACGGAATGAGGATCGCCTTCGAGGATGGATCTGTCCATAAAAGCGCCCGGGTCGCCTTCGTCGGCGTTGCAGCAGACATACTTGACGTCGCTTTCGGGCTGCTTTGCAAACTGCCACTTAAGACCGGTCGGGAATCCTCCGCCGCCGCGTCCGCGCAGTCCGGATTTCTTGACTATGTCAATGACGTCATCACGCGAAAGCTCGGTAAGGCACCTTGCAAGAGCCTTATAACCGTCGAACGCGATGTACTCGTTGATGTCTTCGGGATTGATAACGCCGCAGTTGCGAAGGGCGACGCGCTTTTGCTTTTTGTAGAAATCTACCTCGTCGAGAGAACGAATCTTGTTGCTTTCGTCAACGCTGCCCTTATAGAGCAGATCCCTGACGATGCGGCCCTTGAGAAGATGCTCGTTAACGATGCGCTCAACATCATCGACCTTTATGTGGCTGTAGAAGGCAGCCTCGGGGTATACGATTACGACAGGACCTGTTTCGCAAAGACCGAAGCAGCCCGTGTTGATAACGCGCACTTCCTTTTCAAGACCGGCCTTAGCGATCTCTTCGTTGAATTTTTTGATTATGTTCCAAGAGCCGGAAGACGAGCATCCGGTACCTGTACATACGAGAACTTGTGAACGATAGAACTCCATTTCAGAACCTCCTGTTGAGCTCATTTATGGTTGGCTTCGTAGTAGCCGATTGTGTACTCGTCGACAACTCTGTCGTTGACGACGTGCTCGGTGACGATCCTTGCGACCATTTCGGGCGTTACCTTGACGTAAGTGACCTTATTCTGACCGGGCTTATAGATCTCAACGATCGGCTCAAGACGGCAAACGCCGATGCAGCCTGTCTGGGCAACGACAACGTCCTGAAGCGAACGCTTCTCAACTTCGTCCATAAATGCGGCAAGAACGGGGCGCGCACCTGCTGCGATGCCGCATGTTGCCATGCCTACCACGATGCGTGTTCCGTTATGCTCTTTACGCTGCTGAATGTTAGCAAGCGTCTTTTGGCGAATTGCCTCGAGTTCCTGGATTGATTTCATTATTTATGCACCTCCGCTTAATTCTTGAATACCTTGTGAAAGAAAACCTTTCATCCATGCCATAACGTCGGGGGTGGTGAGAGCTATGTCTGCACCGAGTATTTCGCGTATCTGCCGTGTGTCAAAAACAAATTCTGTCTTATCGACGGTGTAGCGATAAACGAAATCGACGTTTTCGTTACATGCCGTGAGCGTGAGCATGGTTTCGGCCATATCGCCCAACGGCGGTCTGTCAATGTTGGAGAGCCTGAACGATGCGTATACTCGCGTACCGACTCCCGGAGACGAGGTGAGCGCAAAGCTGCCGCCGCAGCCTTCCGCAGCCTCCTTGAAGAACGGTATGCCGAGACCGACCTTCCTTGTCGTTCTCGACGTTGCAAACGGACTCAGCACGCGCGCAGCCGTTTCTTCATCCATGCCGCAGCCGTCATCGTCGATGACGATGCGCATCATATCCTCTTCATTCTCTGTATCGACTGATATGCTTACAAGCTTTGCGCCGGCCGATATTGAGTTTTGGACGATGTCCAGGACATGAAGAGAGATCTCCTTCATTATCATGGGATTATTCCATGCTGCGATATTTTTCGAGAATGCCGGCAACTTCCGCGGGCTTAAGCCTGCCGTAGACTTCGTCGTTTATCATCATGGCCGGGGCGAGACCGCAGCAGCCTATGCAGCGCGTTGCCGTAAGCGTAAACATACCGTCGGGAGTAGTGTGACCGACTTCGACGTTGAGCTGCTTTTGAAGCTCGTCGATAACAGCCTGTGAACCCCTGACGTAGCAAGCGGTACCGAGGCAAAGACCGATGGTGTACTTTCCGTTGGGCTCAAGCGTGAAGAGCGAATAGAATGTGGCAATGCCATATATGGTCGAAACGGGCGCGCCTGTTTTGTCGGAGATGTACTTCTGCACTTCTTCGTCTACACAGCCGATAATTTCCTGCGCATGCTGCATGATGGGCAGCAGTCCGCCCGGTTCATCCTTCCACTGCTCGATGACCGCGTCGAGTTCCTTGAACTGTTCCTTACGAGTGTTCTTCTCGTTGACCATTAAAACTACCTCCTTGATATTGCTTGCGCCGTTAGGCGTGTTTTGCAAGGTTATCATGATGCCGATGCACCTCATAAATATTAACATACAAATTAGATTAAATAAAGGCCAATTCAATAATTGAATCGATATATTTGTTGGAATTTTTCCGATGTACGGTTATTTTGGTGAAAAGTGATGCACAACGGGAAATGGAAGATTGCGCTTTCCCGTGACTGCGGCGCGTGCGTTGTGATATAATTACGCAATACAATGAGGTGATTATGACTCAAAAGGAATTTCAATCGGCGGTCAATAAAGGCTCAGTAAGCGGTGCATACATACTGCACGGCGAGGAGGAGTTTGTTAAAGGGCGCATACTAAGGCAGCTTATTTCGCTCATTGACGAGGATTTCAGGGCAATGAACCTTAACGATTTCGAGACGGCAGACGCGTATTCTATAATTCAGTCGTGCGATACTATGCCCATGTTCGGCGAAAGAAGGCTCGTCATAGTGAGAACTCTTCCGGAAGGTGAGAGCGCGGCGAAGCTTGCGGCGTATATGGACGATGTGCCTGAAAGCACTGTGCTTGTGTTTGCGCTTCAAGGAAAATATGAGCCGAAAAAAGCGGCGAAAAAGCAGAAAGCGCCGCAAAAGGACAAGACTGCGCCAAAGGTGGCCGCGGATATTTTTTCGTTGCTTGACTCACGGGGGCGTGTTATCGAAATAGGCGTGCAAAGCGCGCAGGACCTTATTAAATTCACCCTTGTTACAGTGAAAAACAACGGCTGTGCCATCGATCCGGCTACGGCGAAGTATCTTGTCGACAGAGTAGGCACGGATGCGGGCGAGCTGAACGGAGATATACAGAAGCTTACGGATTTCGTGGGCAGCGGCGGATGTATAGATAAAAAAGCTATCGACACATGCGTCGGGCGCAATGTCGAATACGTCGTATTTGATATACTCGATTATTTTCTTGCAGGTAAGGCGGCCGACGGAATGAGAGCACTCGACGGCATAATTAAAGACGGCACGGATGTGATGAGCGTCGCAACGTATATGGAGGGGCGATTCAAGCTCATGATGAAGGCGCGAAAGCTAATGGATGAAGGCATATCGCGCGAGAGGGCGATAAACCTCATAGGCGGCCATCCGTTCGCGGCGGGCAAGGTATACGACGCCGCAAAAAAGTATAAGTTCGACAGGCTGTGCGCGATAACGCAGGAGCTTGCAAGCATTGCCTACTATAAGGCGAGCGGGGCAATGAACGAGCGCACGGCGCTTGAGCAGATAATCGCTCGGTGGATGTTGTAAGCGCTTCACGGCAAAAGTGCTGTCGGCGCGTTTCTTTCATGGCGAGGCGCAGATTGCGCAATGATGAAGCTGACGCAGACCGTCATGTGGAAGGAATGCCCGAAAGCTTGTAGATGTTTTCTGTTTTTTCATTTTGATGTGCTTATTGATTTGGTCGTGTATAAATACCGTTTTCGAGTAGTATGCGTATCAGAGCAAAAATGTTATTGACTGTTCCCTTGGGTGATGCCTTACAATGATTGCGAGGTGATAGATTATGTTAATCAACGAAGTGTGCAGACGGTGCGGACTTACGAAAAAGGCGGTTGAATACTATGTAGAGCAGGAGCTGCTGACTCCGCTTGTTCTTGAAAACGGGTATAGGGATTTTTCGGACGAAGATATCTCTCTGCTTCGCAAAATATCCGTACTGCGAAGACTGGAAGTGCCTGTGCCTGAAATACGTCGTATTTTGAAATCCGGAAGGCATGGCGAATTGAAAGACATTTGCGAAAAGAGAGCTCTTAGTTTATCGCTGTTGCAGGAAAAGCAAAAGCTGCTCGAAGCTCTTGTAAATGGCGATACATGGGAAAATGTTCGGGAGGGACTGGAACAGCTCGGTAAAAAACAGTCCATACTGTTTCGTTTGCTTGAACGGTTCCCGGGCTATTACGGCAGGTATTTCAGCCTGCACTTTGCCCCGTATCTTAATGAGCCGATTAGGACGGAAGCACAGAAAAAAGCCTTTGATGTCATAGTTTCGTATCTGGATCAAGTTGATATTTCTATTCCCGAGGACATTCGAAGGTATTTGGAAGATGTTGAAACGGAATTTGATCCTGCCGTTATGGAAAAAAGAGATGCTGCTATGCGTGAAGCGATCGCAGACCCCGGACGATTTGTTAAGGACAATGCTGAAATGCTCAGACAATATGAGAAAGCGAAGGCATCCGAGCAATACAGGGCTACGCCCGCTTTTCGCTTACAGGAGCTGATTGCGCAGATGAATAGGAAAAATGGATATTGCGATACTTTTATTCCCGCAATGTGCGAACTGAGCAATTCTTATCGTGAATACCATGACAGACTGTTGAAAGCAAACGAAGCATTCCTGCAGGCTTACCGCGCATCAGATTTACAGCACCGGGTTTTCAAAACCGATGATTGATGCATGTGCTCATAAAAGTATCCGTATAATGGAAATGTACGGATGCAGAGACTGTCGAAAAAGTGGCTAAACGCCACTTTTTCGAGTTTTTACGGGTTTCCGTCCGTCCCGGGGTTTATCGACAGACTGAGCATTCGTATAATGGAAATATACGAATGCAGAATTGAGATATATGCACCGCCACGGCGCGCCGCTATTCTTGATTCTAGTTGAGAACTATATCCTCGAGGCGACGTTTAGGCACATAATGCACATCGTCTTCGTCGCGGTAGTAGCCTATGTCGCCATCCTTGGGTACGTCGGTTATGACAATCTTCTCATCGGGCTTTCCGAGCGCGACTATAAGCACGGGCTCAAGGCCGTCCTCCAGCGCAATCGCTTCCTTTACTTTCTGCGGATCAAAATTGCCTATCATGCATCCGCCGAGCCCCATGTCGACGGCGCCGAGCAGTATCGTTTGGGCGACTATGCCGATGTCCTTTGAGAAACGCTGCGCGTTCGGGCCTATCGCGGCATCGTAGCAAATAACTATGAACCCCGTGGGCATGTGGCCTTCGTGCGGGAGAGTCATTTTCGCCTGAAGCCTGCGTGCCCAGCCCGTAAGCGGCTGTATTTTTGCGTTTGTATCTTTATCGCACGAAATAAAATACTTAAATGGCTGGAAGTTTATGCTCGACGGGCAAAAGCGCGTGTAGTCGATAAGCTTCAGCATATCGTCGCGCGATATCGCAACGCTTTCGTCGTAGCCCCTGTAGCTTCTGTTGAGCTTGACGGTATCGTAGAAATCCATGTTTTGACCTCCGAATGTTTTCATGCATCAATCATACATTAACGCGGTCGAATTGGCAAGAAAAAGGGCGGCCTTTACGGAGAGGGGGGGCGGCTCGCGCGCCGAGCTTTGCTCGGCGCAAGCGCCCTGCGGGCGCGGCTGCCGCAGGCAGCCGCGAGCCGCCCCTGACCTGCTGTCATCGCTTCAGCCCCTTAACAAGTTCGCACACCTCTTGCGCCTTGGGAGGGCCGCCATGCACATGCACGTCGTGTGCTTCGGCGTCAAAGCAGCCGTGCTTTCTTTCGAGCATGGCCGCGACAGGCGCGGGCAGATTCCCGCGCATTCTGGCGGCAAATCGCTCCTTTATCGTGTCTATGTCCGCAGTGACGAGTATGCGTACGGCGCCGATGGGCACAAGCGCAAGCTGCTCCTTCTCGGTTGTGACGTATATCAAGTTTTCGCCATCGGTCGCCGTAACTTTTTTTGATGAGCGCCATTTGATAGACGAAGATATTCCTTTTCGGCAATATGTTTTATAATCGGGCGCCTCTTTCAATGCATCGGCGGGCGTGATTCTATCGGTGCAGCTTCCTGAAAACGGCTATCATCACACGGTTTCTCTCGAAAGATTTCCGTGTCCGACGCATAAATGGCTTTGCTCGAAGGCAAAGCCATTTTAGACTGTCTAACAACCCCGGGGTTGTTAAGGGGCCGCAGCCCATTGAGTTAATTCAGGCTTTGACGACATGTGCGTCAAAACGGATGAAAACCCATAGGTTTTCGTACTTTGCGGATTTTGCCGCCCGGGAGCGAATACGAGAGGCAAAACACGAGAAAAACTCGAAAAGGGCTCTGCTCGAAAGCAAAGCCCCTATGTATGCTGTAACGATGATAAACGAAGTATCGATTATCTCTTTGAGAACTGCGGCGCGCGGCGTGCTGCCTTGAGACCGTACTTCTGAAAGTTTTAGGCTCCAAAATCCTTTATTTATCAAGGTTTTTAAGGGTTATGCCATTGGGTTGTCCCTTAGGTTGTCCCCGTGAAGCTCCAGTTCTCGTATGGTGCTTGTTTCCCTTAGGTTTTTATAATATAGCACAAGCTGATTGTTTTTTCAAGAGACAAGAAGAGGAGCCGATATTATTCGGCTCCTCAACAGGTTACTCCGCTTTCGCGTACATGTTGTTGAATGCGTTATTTACAATGGTGGACAGCGCATCGGGGCTGTTGTATTTCACCTTAGCATATATGTCCATTGTAATTTTGCTGTTTTCATGACCGGCCAGGTACTGAACAGTTTTGGGATCTACCCCAGCATATATCAGGTTCGTGATATATGTATGCCTCAACTGGTGCGGCGTCACTTGAAAGTCCAAGCTGTACACCACCTTGCCATTATGAGGAGCCTTTTCACCGAGAACCGGTGTGACTGTGTGCTTGATTTTTTGACCGTTCACATACCTCACGTAGGTGCGTTCCTTATTGCTCCTTGTCACTATATACTTCCAGACGCGTTGGAACTGAGTGTAGGAAAGAGGCTCACCATCTCTGTTTGCGACCACAAATGGAGATTGGCTCTTTGCCTTTACTTCTTTAAGGCAATCAGCTAACGGCGGAGGTATGGGTATATCTCTTTTGGCTGCACTTGTTTTCAGCTCATCCAGTATTACCGGACGATTGTGCTCTGTATGCCACGCTCTTTTTACAGACAAATACGGGGCTGGGACATCCAGAAAGACACAATCCCATTGAAGTGCGAGAATCTCTTCACGCCTTAACCCACAATACAATCCTATCATAACAAACACATATGGCGGCAGATCTTTAATTGCCGTTAGTAACTTCTCGACTTGTTCATCAGACAATGCTTTTTTGACTTTCTGCGGTTTTCCTCCCTTAGCTGATAGCTTTGAACAGGGGGATTTTTTTATGACGTTGCTATCTTCTGCCGCTGTGAAAATCAGTTTATATAGCATCTGCGCTGAGCGATATACGGATTCCGACATACTTAACGCGGGAAGTATAGCGAGATTTACGTCATCCGGGGTTACATCGGTCATATATTTGTTTCCGAGCGGTTTCTGGATATACTTTTTAACCTTCCACTCATAGTCCGTGTATGTGGTGGTTCTGAGACGACCTTTTTGAATCAACAACCATTTTTCACAGTATTCGTTGACTGTCGGATTCTCTTTTCTAAAAGATGCTTCCTCTACCGACAATATGCTTCTGATAACCAATGACGGCAGGAAGCTGGCGCTCGACCAAAGACTCATGAACGATATGCTTCCGGACAGCGAAACCAGCAAAGTATCAGCCTGCGCCGATAATGTCTTTGATATTTGGCAGCGCACAGCGGAGAGCAGATCCACACAGATGGTCTTCTGCGATCTGTCCACGCCGCACAACGACGGCAAGTTCAATGTGTATGACGATCTCCGAAAGAAACTCATTGAGAAAGGTATCCCCGCTGAAGAGATCGCCTATATCCACACGGCAGAAACTGAGGCGAAGAAGAAGGAACTGTTTGGCAAGGTTCGGTCCGGGCAGATCAGGGTGCTCCTTGGTTCTACGCAGAAAATGGGCGCAGGCACGAATGTCCAGACTAAGCTGGTGGCACTCCATCATTTGGATTGTCCCTGGCGACCGTCAGACTTGCAGCAGCGGGAAGGCCGTATCATCCGGCAAGGCAACGAGAATCCGGAGGTGGATATCTACACCTATGTTACCGAAAACACCTTCGACAGCTACCTCTATCAGCTTGTGGAGGGCAAGCAGAAGTTTATCGGCCAGATCATGACCTCCAAGAGCCCTGTTCGCTCCGCAGAGGATATTGACGAAACCGCTTTGTCCTATGCTGAAATCAAAGCCCTGTGCGCCGGTAATCCGCACATTAAGGAAAAGATGGATCTGGACATTGATGTTTCCCGCTTGAAACTTCTCAAAGCCAACCACCTGAGTCAGCGTTATGCGCTGGAGGATCAGATCATCAAGGAGTTCCCACAGAAGATCAAATCGCTGGAGCAGCGGATTGATGGCTATAAGGCTGACATGGCACAACTTGCTCAAAACACGCTGCCAAATGAGGATGGGTTCTCTTCTATGATAATGGCGGGAGGAACGGTAACGGACAAAAAAGCAGCCGGTGAAGCCATCATTGGACTCTGTAAGTCCATGACAAATCCGGACCCGATCCACATCGGTGAATATCGCGGCTTTGATATGGAGTTGTTCTTTGACAGCTTCAGCCGGGAGTATAAAATCACCTTGAAGCATGAGCTGCGGCATACGGTAACGCTGGGCACCGACATTTTCGGTAATATCCAGCGACTGGACAATGCCCTGAACAGCTTCCAAGAGAAGCTGACAGCCTGTGAAGCGCAGCTCGAAAACACGAAGGTCCAGCTCGAAAACGCAAAGCTTGAGGTTCAAAAGCCGTTCCCCCAGGAGGATGAACTGAAGACCAAGACGGCGCGGCTCAATGAACTCAACGCTATGCTCAACCTCGATAAGAGAGAAAATGAGATCGTTGACGGTGAGCGAGCCGAGGAAGAACCGAGCCGGTCCAGCGATGACAGAGAGCGATAAAAAAACCATTTGCACATTTGTAATGTCGGGCGTCTCTCGCTACAATGAAGTTAGAAAACAGATGGAGGTGCTTGAGATGTTCCGGCATAAAGCAGAAAAGCGAATCGTAGAGCTGGGCTCCGAACAGCTTCGTCTTGCCCAATATGCGCTGCTTGCGTTCCGAAATAAGCTGATCGCGCAGGGCAAGCCGACAGAAGACATTAATGAACTGCTACTGAAAATCATGAAATAAAACCGTGACAGCCGCAGGTGAGAAATACTGCGGCTGTCATTTGATCAAATAACGAATACCTCTTGAAAATTGGGGAACATTATGATATGATAGCTTCAATAAATGTTCCCTACAAGGAGGGCGCTATGAACAACAATTATCCGCAAATTCAGGAGCTGCTTCATCAAAGGGCAGATTTTCAAGCAAGACTGAATCTACTTCCTTACGATGGCAACCCTGAAATAAAAGAACGTGATGGAAAAAAATATCTCTATATTCGCAAACGTATAGCGAGCAGGCTGACTTCCACTTATGTGGGAGAGTACTCCGATGAACTGTATCAGTTGCTTCTGAGAAATGCCCGTGAAGGCAGAGAGCTGAAAAAGAACATTCGGAGACTCGACAAGGAACTGGCGCAGCTTGGATACTCAGATGCAGAGATTTCAGCGAGAGTCCAACTCAATCTGGACTTTGCCAGAGCCAATATGAAGTCCAATATCTACGATCAGGCTGTATTGGAAGGTGTTGCAGCAACATTCCCCCAGACGGAGGACATTATCGAAAACGGCAAGGTGTCCGGTATGTCAGCTTCCGATGTGCAAAAGATACTGAACCTAAAGCACGCATGGGAGTTTGTTCTGGATAAGGATGTTATCAGCTACCCTAAGCTGATTTGGAATGGCGATTACTATTATGTGGTTGGCTTCTCTGAAAAGCACAAAGGGATCGGCAGTTTCCGCGTAGATCGCATTGCCAGATGTCCCAAAATCCTTGATGAAGACGCTGTGCAGCCTCCGAAGAACTTTGACCTGAATGTCTACCTGAACTCAATGTTCCGGATGTACAATGGCCAGAGAAAGCAAATCGAACTGGTGTGCAGCAACGATGTTATGGATGCGATCATAGATAAGTTTGGTAAAGATGTTCATGTGCTGGCCAATGACATGAAATCCTTCCGAGCCGTAATCGAAACATCTGTTGGCAGCGTCTTTTATAGCTGGATATTTGGGTTTGGAGGAAGAGTTGCAATTAAGTCTCCCGAAGAAGTTAAAGCCGAGTATGCCGAAATGGTACGGATTGCTGCAGAGGCACTTTCTGAGTAAGCAAAACGAACACCGCAATTTGGAGGATATCAATGCTTGATAATAAAGGATTCGACTTGTGGGCAGACGGATACGATAAATCTGTAGGCGTATCTGATGAAGAAAACGCCTATCCTTTCGCCGGATATAAAGATGCGTTGGGAACCATCTATAAAACCATCATGGAGAAGCCGAATGCTGTTGTCCTGGACATTGGCTTCGGTACCGGAACGCTCACAACGAAGCTTTACGAAAATGGATGCCCGATCTACGGCCAGGACTTTTCAGCACGGATGATTGAGCTGGCTTCTGAAAAGATGGCAGGCGCTCATCTATATCAAGGCGATTTCACACAGGGATTGGTGGAGCCGCTTCAGGCACAGAACTATGATTTCATCGTAGCGACCTACTCGCTGCATCATCTAACCGATGAACAGAAGGTCTCCTTCCTGCGCGTTTTGCAGGATCATCTGAACCCCGGCGGACAGATTCTGATTGGTGATGTCGCCTTTGAAAACCGAAGCCAGTTGGAACAGTGCCGGAAGGACGTGGGTGACGAATGGGATGACGATGAAATCTACTTTGTCGTAGACGAGCTCAAAGGAGAATTCCCGGAGCTCGGTTTTAAGCGGACCTCTCACTGCTCCGGTGTTCTGTCCATCCCTGCAAGGATTTGATAAAAGCTAAAAGGAGAATCTCCTGCTGACAGTTCGGGATTTGATGGAGGATAGATGATGAAAATAGAATTTGACAACATGATTCTTCGCGATATGATTGAGTCCGACATTGAGGACTATGTGCGTTGGTTCACGGTGGAACGTGAATGGGAAAACTGGGATGCTCCCTGGGAAAAAGAGGACACGGATGCGGAAGCTGAGCGGAAACGCTGGACGGAATATTACGAATCCAGGAAAAATCGTCCAGATGATGTCCGTCGTTACAGGCTCGAAATCGAATGGAACGGCAGGCATATCGGCTCGGTAAACGCCTATCACATTGACGAAAACTACGAATGGATCGGAAAAGCCGAAAATGGGCAACCTGCCCATTTGGCCGTGGGTATCGATATTTGTGAACATAATTTGTGGGGCAACGGAATCGGCACAAATGCTCTGCGTGCCTTTATAAATTACCATTTTGAAAACGGCGAGGACGAGATTTACACACAAACCTGGTCGGGCAATGCCCGTATGCTCCGCTGTGCCGAAAAGCTCGGTTTTGTAGAATGCGACAGAGACGTCGGCGCGCTGGAGATTGATGGGCAGAAATATGATGGGCTGACTTTCAAGATAAATAACTAATTACGCACAGATCATTTCGTAGTTTGTGAGGATAAATCTATGAGCAAGACAGAGAATGTCGAACTGACAGTATTATGCTTAATCGAAGACGGCGATAAGATACTGCTTCAAAACAGAGTAAAGAAAGACTGGCGAGGCTACGCACTGCCGGGCGGTCATGTGGAACCCGGAGAGTCTTTTGTTGACGCTGTGGTTCGGGAGATGAAGGAAGAAACCGGCCTAACGATCCTTGATCCGAGATTGGTTGGAGTGAAACAGTTTCCCTTAGAGAACGGAAGGTATGTTGTCCTGTTGTTTAAGGCAACGCGGTGGTCGGGTGATCTTATCTCATCCGAGGAAGGCCAGATGGAATGGATCAAGTACAGCGACCTTTCAACAGTAACAACCGTAGATGATTTTGACGATCTCCTGAAAGTGATGAACACGCCGGAACTGACAGAATTTCAGTATCTGGTTTCGGGAGACGAATGGACTGTAGCAATTAGATAAATCGGAATTTGACGGAGGAAACACAAATTGAAGCTTGAAGAATATGGGAAGGAAAACAATAGCATTATAGTGATGCTGCATGGAGCAAATTTTGTGCATTGCTATGGTAGGCAATATTCGCTCGCTAATTCTTTTCACATTATCGTACCCCATATCATGGGATTTGGAGATGAAGCGGGCAGAATCTTTTACACGGATACGTGTTGTGCCGAACTTGTAAACATGATAAGAAGCCTCAACAAAAAAGTTCTACTGGTGGGATTTTCATTGGGTGCGCAACTTGCTTTCAAGCTCGTATCGGAATATCCGGAATTATTTTATTCTGCCATAATCGTCAGTCCGTGGCTGAACAAAACGGAATCTTCATTAGTGGAAGTTATGAAAATGAATGAAAAGCAATTTGCTTCATTCAAGAAAAAGTGGCTTTGTAATATCATAGGCATGATGAATGGACTTCCCAGAGAGCCGAGAAAAAAATTTGTTCATCAGATGCAGAATGTTAAGATTGATACTATTCGTAATTCCGTGAATAATGGCATAACATTTGAAAGCGAACCGGACTTTGCCAAAGTGCCAATTCCTATTATTGCGTTGGCCGGAGGAAAAGAACCAAAAGAAGTAATGGACAGCGTCAAACGAATGGCTGAGATCAATCCGAATTGTCGGTGTGAGATATGGGATAAGGCTGCTCACAATATTCCGCCGATGTTTGCAAAAAGATTCAACCAGTTGATTTTAGACACGGTGCAATAAATTCCCATTTGTGGAGGAATTACCTATGCAAATTACGATTAAAAAGATGGAAACCGATGATGAAATACGAGGTAAGGCATACGTCCATTGGAAATCATGGCAGGAAGCATATCCCGGTATTGTAGATCAGCAGTTTCTTGATGATCTGACTTTGGAAAAGTGCGAGAGCATAGCGTATCGCTGGACCGACAATATCATTATTGCAAAAGACGGTGATCATGTCGTTGGCTTTACCGGCTATGGAAAATACCGCAATGATGACCTTGAAAACACCGGCGAAGTTTTTGCCATCTACATATTAGCAGAATACTACGGACACGGCGTTGGCTATCAGTTGATGCAAGCGGCACTCTCAAAACTGAGCCATTACAGCAAAGTTGCGGTTTGGGTATTGAAGGATAACGAAAGAGCCATTCGGTTTTACGAGCGATGCGGATACTGCTTTGATGGGCGGGAAGAAACGCTCCAGCTTGGATCACCTGTGGTAGAAGCAAGAATGATATTAGATCGTCCAAATTAAAGAGGTGCAAACTATGGCGGAAAATACACGGGAATCGCTTAACCAGCTTTATCGGCCATTAGACGAAAAGTTGCATGAGCTGATTGCAAAGCTTTCCAAATTGCACGGTGGCTTTACGGTTACCAGTGGCTTTTATAACGGTCATTATCACAAAAACGTTGACGGCTTATATCAGGCAGACGCATACCCTATTCCGGTTATCAGTGTGATGGGGCTGTGCGATATCGAGATTGACTTTGATGGCATTACCGTCACTACGAAGCTCTCAAAGGATCAAATCACAGCGTTTGACTGGAATACCCTTGGAGATGCCTGTTTTGAGGTTTATGGCGTAGAGGATTATTTGAGTGACTATGGGAATGAGCAAGTTGCCGGTCAGATAGAAGACAATCTCTTGTCCAGTGATGAAAAAGAATTCTTTGTTTCTTTTTCGCTCCCATCGGCTATAGGCGGCGAGGAAATCATGAGGTTTCTGAGGACGCTGCAAAAGAACCACTTTTACTATTGACCGGTCCAAATGGAGGATAAGATGAACATAGACTTTGTCCCCGCAAAGGCAAGTGATGCGGTTACCATCAGTACGCTCCGGCAGAAGATTTGGAATACGACGTATCGGGGCATTTACCCGGATGCGGTCATTGATGATTTCGATTATGACTGGCATCAACAGCGTGATCTGAAAAAGATCTCAGATCCATCTTTCACGGTCTATCTGATCAAATACGGTGACGAGGATATTGGATATTTCGTTTTTCAGGATGCTGGCACCAGTGTATGGTTACATTCCCTGTATGTGCTGTGGGAATATCAGCGCAGAGGGATCGGGAAACGGGCTTTTTCTATCTTAAAGGACTACTGCAAGGAAAAGGGGATCAGCCGTTTTGTCTGCGATTGCAGTCCTCACAACGAAAATGCCATGCGCTTCTATCAGCGCATGGGCGGTGTGCTAATAAAAACCGATACCGGACACGAGAACATGCAGGAAGACGGCGTTATATTTGAGTTCGATTTGCGAGAGTGACGGAGGCGGCAGATATGCGTCAAAAAGACATCGTTTCACAACACATAGGAAGCATCTACATCAAACCGTTTCAGGCTGACAACAAAGCCGCCTGTGAACGGGCGGAGAAACAGATTCGGAACCTCACGCAGTGCAGTGAGTGCAGATATGAGTAACATGGTAGATTATGAAAAACACTTTCGCGTGTACTGCGAAGAAAACAGTTTAACGATCAACCTTTCCTACGACATGCCGGAGGGATATGAAACGGCCAACGGTACGTTTGATCCAACTGTCAATACGCTGTTCATCAACAAAGAGATGCTCCAATCTCAACCGGAGTACGAGCAGATGTTCTATCTGTTTCATGAGCTTCGCCATGCCTTGCAGTATTTGCACCCGGAGCGCTTTGACGGGCTGATTTCCAGGAGCCGCCTCTATGTCATCCAATATGATGGAACTTGTTATAAACTCGTTGACGGCAAATGGAAAGAATGCAAGCTCGATGGATCAATAGACTATTTCACGGAACTATATCTTGGACAGCCCTATGAACGGGACGCAAATGACTTTGCGTATGAGAAGGTGAAGGAGCTTTTAGGAGATTCCCCGGAGCTTCAGGAGCTCCATGCATTCTGGACACCGAAAAAGCCGATAGCAGATCAGGTGTATGAAGAACTGTACCGACAGATTGATGATATGATAGGAGAAGCAAGTTGTGAAGCATACGCAGGGGGATAATCCGATGATTGAGCTGCGAGCCATCAGTGAAGATAACTTCAGAGAATGCCTGCTTTTGAGAGCAAGTGTAGAGAATGAGGATTTTGTCGATCCTGTGACCTATTCACTGGCGGAAGCATGGGTTTACTATCAAGACACAAGGCCGTTTGCCATATACAGCGATGACACGATAGTTGGGTTTGTTTCCATGTATGTGGGAGAAGACAATTATCAAATCATCAACTTCTTAATTGACGATGCATTTCAGAGGAAGGGATATGGATCAAAGGCGGTAAAGCTCTGTATTGAGTATTTGCAAAGGGAATTCTCTGCCTGCAAAATCTCTGCTCCGGTAAAGATGGAACATATTGCTGCGCAGGAGTTCTGGATAAAGCAGGGCTTTTGTCTTTCCGATACGATTGAGGATGGATATGTATTTATGAGACTCTTTTTGACTTGACGAAAAACGAACCCATGCATAGCGGAATGAAATGATTTGATTGAGGTACTGAAGATGGCAGAAACTTATTATAAACCATGTTCGGAGTTTGACCGTTGCAATGAACTGATCGAGAAATACTGGAACACAAAGCAGTTTGAGAAGTGCTTTGAAGGACACATGGAACTTGCTGAGAAGGGCTATCCCCTTGCCGAATGTCAAGTGGGCTACTTTTTCTATGACGGGATCGGTGTGGAGAAGGATGCGGACAAGGCGTTTTATTGGACGCAGCGTGCCGCAGAGCATGGTGATCGTGATGGCCAATTCAATCTCGCATATTTCTATGAAGAAGGGATCGGGACGCCTGTTAATATGGAAAAGGCAAAGCACTGGTATAAGAAAGCTGCGGAGGCTCACCGTGAGGCTCCCTTGCGGGTCAGCGTCAATCAGTAAGACCTTATTTCCGGTGTTTGCGAGTCCCACGCCGAGATTGACTGTAGTAGTCGTTTTGCCGACGCCGCCTTTCTGGTTCGTGATAGCGATCACCTTACAGTTTTCCATGCGTTTTCCTCCTTTCTTGGAATTCACGACCCATTAAGCTAAGCTCTGGATCATGTAAAAGCGCAGTATTTGTTCTCAACGCCCTCTGCGCTATAGGAAGTCATCAAGCGACTGTGTGCTTCACAATCTCATAGGAGTCTCACCTCTGCCGGGTTCTCCGCCAGCCCCGTAGGGAAGTATCATTGTCCTCAAACCTGTCATGGCCATATCAGGAGCAACCCGATATTTACAACACTGGATTCTCGCAGGAGCGTACATGCTGCTCGGCTCATCAGTTTGATTAAGGTACTTGATGACCTGTTTATTTAATTTTCAAAGATCATGAAGCGGCACCTCTGTTAGTTTTTGAAGAGCCCCTTCACTAAGTAAGGAATTAGAGGGGGTGTTTTTATGGGTGTCCTTCAAAAAAATTTTTTCGGACAAAACAAAAAAGCCCTTGTGAAACCTTAGGTGATTCCACAAGGGCTACAAGATGGTTTTATTCGGTTTTCTTTACTTCACGTTGTGACAAAGCGTTTCAAATGAAAGAGATAGGCAGGATAAGCGCCGATATTGTTACCCCCAAATGCCTAAAAGTTGTTCCCGTGGTTGTCCCCGAAGTTGTCCCATAAAGACGAAAAAAGGGGAGTTGTCCCCGAGTTGTCCCCGGTAAAAACGATTTGGTTGGGTCAGGTTGAGCCAGAACAGGACAAAAAGAAAAACCCCGGAAACCGTTGAGTTTCCAGGGTTTTTGGGCATTTTGAAGTCTCGATCAGCGCTTGGAGAACTGAGGTGCGCGACGTGCGGCTTTGAGACCGTACTTCTTTCTTTCCTTCATGCGCGGGTCACGCGTGAGGAAGCCGGCCTTCTTGAGCGCCTGACGCAGCTCGGGATCGGCAACGATGAGCGCGCGAGATATTCCGTGACGGATAGCGCCTGCCTGACCTGTCGTGCCGCCGCCGTATACGTTAACGTTGATATCGTACTTGGCGAGAGTGCCGGTCAAAACCAAAGGAGCCCTTACGATCATCTTGAGCGTCTCAAGACCGAAATACTCCTCTATATCGCGCTTGTTGATTGTGATAACGCCTGTGCCGGGAGTAAGACGAACGCGGGCAACCGACTTTTTGCGTCTGCCTGTACCAAGGTACTGAGTGGTGGTCTTCATGCTTCGTTTCTCCTTCCCTGTTATTTAAGCACCAGCGTTTCGGGTTGCTGAGCTTGATTGTTGTGCTCTGCGCCGCGATAAACGCGAAGCTTCTTAAGCATCTTATCGCCGAGGGGTCCCTTCGGCATCATGAGGCGAACTGCCTCGTAAACGGCAAATTCGGGCTTTTTCTGAAGAAGTGTACGATAGCTTGTCTCCTTAAGACCGCCCACGTAGCCGCTGTGGTGATAATACTTTTTCTGATCGAGCTTTCTACCCGTCATAACTACCTTTTCTGCGTTGACTATGATGACATAATCACCTGTATCAACGTGCGGTGTATATATCGGCTTATGCTTTCCGCGAAGTATCGAGGCAACCTGCGATGCCAGACGACCCAAAACCATTCCGTCCGCATCAACAACATACCATTTGCGCTCGACGGTTTCGCCTTTTGCCATATAGGTTTTCATGGCGTACCCTCCGTAAATTTTTCTTTGTATCGGGTTCTGTATGCTGCACTGCTTTCCGGGGCTGTGGGCGCACTACACCAACCGTATCCAAAACACAACCAATATTCTAAATAATCGCTGCCGCCGTGTCAAGCGAAAAAGTAAAGAAAAGTGGAGCTTTTTTGATATATTTCTTATGCTACGCCGTAACGGAACGCAAGGAGACGGCGACGGAGGCGCTTATCGGACATATTATACGCATTGCCCGAAGCCCGTCTGCCTGAGCGCTTCATAGAGCACTATGGCGACGGAATTTGAGAGGTTGAGCGAGCGCTGCGATGGAAGCATCGGTATGCGTATGGCATCGTCGCGGCGGCGTGTCAGCAGCTTTTCGCCCAAGCCTGCCGTTTCCTTGCCGAATACGAGAAAGTCGCCATCTCGGAAGCTGACGTCGCTGTAGCGCTTCTCGGCGTGGGTTGAGGCAAGAAAGAAGCGCGCGCCCTCGTGACTGCGCTCGACCTCCTCGAAACTGTCATAGTAAAACACGGTTAGATCTTTCCAATAGTCAAGTCCTGCACGCTTGAGCGACTTGTCGGTTATCTCAAATCCGAGCGGCCGAACGAGATGGAGCGCCGCGCCCGTCACAGCGCATGTGCGCGAAATATTACCCGTGTTTTGCGGTATTTCGGGCTCAACAAGAACAATATTAAACAAAGGATTCACCTCTTGATTTCGAATGCTTTTGTGTTTGACGGTACGTCTGATTACTCGTCATTGCCGTGCCTGCCAACGTCTTTGCTTTCGCTGACGCTCTCTTTATCGTCGCCTATCAACTCATTCAGCGTGGACAAGTATAGTACCTGGGCTTTTTCGTGCCAGCGGGAGCACGCGCGCTCGGCCGCGGCCTGGTCAGGGACGAGTATTGTCGTGTTCAGCAGAACCCTGTGGCCCTCGACAACCTTGAGTGATACAAGGTATGTGCCATCGAACTGCTTTTCCCAGTCGGTGATGTACTGCGATTCGCGGCGCAGACGTTCACGGTTGGCGTCGATATAGTCGTCCATCGCTTTTCTGTATGAAAAGGGTAGCTGCGTCATGAACATTTCGACCATGGCGTCGCCGGATTCGGTTATCCTGTACGACTGCCCGAATTCGCACGGAAGCGCCGCCACCAGCCCCGCCGACTCGAGGTCGCCAACGCAGCCCTTGAGCTCGAGATATGGAATCCATTCGTTGTCGGACATTATGCCCGCAAACGTGTCGAGCGCTATATCTTCGCGGAATCTGTAGAGAAAATACAGCGCCGCAAGCTTGTCCTTCGAGTAGCCGTGCTGAAAATACATACTGTTCCACCTCGCGATTATATATCTATTATATCATGTATGCAGATGATGTGCAGCGTTAAATAAATGCGCAAACATTCTGCCTTAATTGTGCTTGCACTTTGTATTTGCCCATGATATAATCCTAAAGATGTTTTTTAGGAGGGTTTTTCAATGAACGCATTGAATATCGTGCTTAATATCGTTCTCATCATAGCGGCCGTCGGCCTTATCGCTGCGGTGCTGATGCAGTCGGGTTCAAGCTCCGGTCTCGGCGCTCTGACGGGCGAGAGCCAGTCTTTCACGGCTCGCGGCAAGGCTGCCAGCAAAGAAAAGAAGCTGCAGCGCATAACAATTGTCCTCGGTATTTTCATTGCCGTTGTGGCAATCGCAATGATGCTCGTCAGCGCTTTCGGCGGCAAGGATGCCAATAATACAACCGCTGCCGTTATAACGAATATTATCGGCTTGATGTAATTCGTTTTGATCGTAAACTGCGGTATGTCATTTTGGCGTACCGCATTTTGCTTTATTTATGGCAAGCATAAAAAGGAGGCATGAGAAATGCCCGTAAAAAAGGGAATAAACGCTGTAGCGCAAAACAGGAAGGCGCGGCACGAATATTTTATAGAGTCAACGTACGAATGCGGCATAGCGCTTGCCGGCACGGAGGTTAAGAGCATACGCGGCGGCAAATGCAACATAAAGGACGCCTATGCCAAGGTAAAGGACGGCGAGCTTTTTATATACGGGATGCACATAAGCCCGTATGAGCAGGGCAATGTCTTTAACTGCGATCCGTTCCGCGTGCGTAAGCTGCTCATGCACAAGCATGAGATATCGCGCCTTCAAAAGCTGTCCGAGGCGGATGGCATGAGCCTTATACCTTTGTGCGTATATATAAAGGATGGGCGCGTCAAGATAGAACTCGCGGTAGCAAAGGGCAAAAAGCTATATGATAAGCGTCACGCGCTTGCGCAGAAGGACGCACAGCGGGAAATCGAGCGCAAAATGCGCGAGAAGTACTGATAAGACAACTCGAGCATTCGCGTAGCACGAAAACTTTGCGGAAAACTCCGCAAAGCTGAGACTGTCTAAAAAGTGGCTAAACGCCACTTTTTCGAGTTTTTACGGTTTTCGCCTCTCACATTCGCTCCCGGGCGGCGAAAA
>OLNZ01000306.1_pt1 | contig 53253 bp, 45 predicted proteins | sample 1672981 | NCBI WGS metagenome assembly OLNZ01 (sample SAMEA3136743, study PRJEB25190) | human gut metagenome | biome: human gut; feature: human-associated habitat; material: faeces | place: Austria | collected 2013 | reverse complement strand
GTTCTGAGCAGCCGCTTTCGGATACGGCAAAACCATCGGGTGTTAAAAACGCAAAGGTACAGCTGCGTATGGCGCGTTTGGCCTCGGAGAGTCCGCCGCAGAGTCCGTATGAGCACACAATCATGGCGGCCTTAGAATGCTTTGTGTCTATGAACGCGCATGAGGCTTCGCAGTCGCGCAGAAAAGCTTCGCAGGCGGCGGTATGAGCATCGAGATAGTCTTTCTCTATGAATATGCAGCTTTCGGCGACGGGCAGATCGAAAAATCGCGTCCATTGCGATTGAAGTGAAAAGGATTTTACGAGCGTATCATCGGCAGCGAGCGCGTCGGCTCGGAGACTGCCCGAGAGCGCCGCGATGGAGACGCTGCCGTCCAAAAGCGCGGAGATTACGTCGGCGTCGTCTATGGGCGTAAGCGTGACGGAGACGCCCGCCGCATCAATGAGACGCGTGAGCATGGAATATTCGGCGCTTTCCCAAACGGAGTACGGAATTAAGAGCTCGGCTCCGTTGAGAGAATTTACATCTGACATGGTTTTTGCTTTTTGAACAAATTCGAGATTTCTAAGCGTTACGGCTGCCGCGGCAACGGCATTGCCGCTGTCGTCGGCGTATTCGGCGGGAAGCAGCGCGGAGTCGACATCGCCCGAAATAAGAAGCGAGTACGCTTCATCTGCGGAATCGCATAGCGTGAAAGCGTATTGCTGCGAATATTCCCTGCCCATGAGCGGAGCGAGCACATAAGAATATACGCAGCCTTTCACGACGGCGATGCGCATCGCGTCAGGCTTTTGGTATGAACAGCCGAAGGAGAATATAAACGCCGCGATGATGAGCGCGCAAACGAATCGCTTCATGCAATACCCCCTTGCTATTTATGAAAGCACCCCATCGAGCTCGAAGAGCTTTATGGCGTTCGCGGTAGTAACGGCGGCAATGTCCTCGACGTCCATGTTGAGAAGCTCGGCCGCCTTTCGCGCCGTATATGCGATAAACTTAGGTTCGTTGCGCTTTCCGCGGAGGGGAACGGGCGTCAAATACGGGCAGTCGGTTTCGAGCACGATACGGTCGAGCGGCAGAGCGCATATGTTCTCAAGCTGCTTTTGAGCGTTTTTGAATGTAAGCGCGCCTCCGAAGGCGATATAAAGGCCCATATCGACGCACTCCCTGGCCGTCTCGAGGCTGCCGGAATAACAGTGCATTACGCCCTTGAGGCCATTCTTGTGCGCACGCAGAATATCCATGCAGTCGCCGAAGGCCTCGCGTATATGCAGTACCACGGGCATGTTAAGCTGCTGCGCAAGCTCGAGCTGCTGCACGAAACAATGACGCTGCACGTCGCGCTTTGAGAGATCGTAATGGTAATCGAGCCCTATTTCGCCGAGCGCGACAACCTTTTTGTGAGCGAGAAGCTTTTCAAGCGAAAACAGCATCTCGTCCGTCATTTCGGAAGCGTAATGAGGATGCATGCCGACGGCCGCATATATGAAAGGGTATTTCTCCGCCAGCTCGACCGACTTATACGCATCGCGCAGGTCGCAGCCGACGTCGGTGACATACTTTACGCCGTTTTCGTTGAGCGTATTGATTATTTCACACCTGTCGGCGCCGAACGCCTCGTCAGTTAAATGAGTATGAGTATCAAAAAGTTCCATTGCCGTTAAACGAGCTTAAGCTCCATTGTTATTTCATCGTGATACACGCCGTTCACAAAAAACCTTTCGGAAAGCGTGCCGGCCTTTCGGAAGCCGAAGCGTTCGTAAAGGCGTATCGCGCGAGCATTATCGGCGTAGACGTCCAGTCTTACATATTTCACGCATCCGAGATTTTTTATGAAGTCGAGCATGGCTTCCATGGCGCAGGTTCCCACGCCGATGCCCCAGAAGCGCTTTTTGACGCTTATTCCGATGTTTGCGTTATGGTGGGTTCGGGGGTTAAGCGGCACGTCAACGTTGCATATGCAGGCGAGCTCGCCGCCGACAAAGCAAAGCAAAAGCGCGGAAAATTCGCTCCTAAGCCGCGCCGCGAGAAACTCGCGTTCGCTTTCGAGCGTGAGACCGGGCAGTCCTTCCGCGCCGAACGTCAGGAAGTCGCTTTCGCCGCCGACCGTGTTGAGGTGCGCTATCGCCGCCTCGGCGTCGCTCTCAATGCCTTCGCGTACGAGGAGCGGCTCGCCGCTTTTCAGGATGAATTCCCGCTTGTACATTGCTATGTCCTTCTTATGAATTCATTACCGCATTTCGTGCAGGTGAGACGCACTTTGCCCTTGTGGCGCGGCACGCGCAGCTTTTGCCCGCACTGGGGGCAGGTAAAGTGCTTGTATGTCTTGCGCTCGTCATGTCTTGCGCGAAGTTCTGCGGTTTTGTTATTATACCACGATTTAATGCGCGCGAGCACGTTCAAAAAAATGTTGAGTTCCGCTTCACGTTTGTAAAAATTACGCGAAAACATGCGCACCACGGAGTATACGATTAAAAAAGTCGCAAGCCCTGAGAAGACGGCGTACAGTATGTATGAACTGCGTCCCGTGAAAAGCGACAGCAGCGACAGCACTCCCGCTGTTATCAGCATTGTCCAGTTAAGTTTGTCGTTTCCGTAGCGACCTTTGAACATTGTAATCCCTCTTTTGAAAATAAGTTTATGTGATGCTTATAAGCATCAATCCGCCGAGCGGTTCTATGTCGAGCAAAAGCGTTTTTTCATCGCCTCCGCCCGCACGGAAGCTTTTGCCGCTGAACGCGTCTATATACAGTGCGCCGCCGAAATCGACGAGCCCCGAGCATTCGCCTTCCGCGAATAAAGCGTTTGTGACGGCGACGCGCTTTGCGGAACCGGAGCGGTTTACGACCGACAGCACGGAGCTTTCGCCGTAAACGCGGAGTATTGCCGCCACATCGTCGTCCACGGCGCATACGGCGCACCTGCCGCGCATGAGCGCCCCGTTAGAGGCGCGGAGCCTTGTTATTTCTCGAACTTTTTTTCGAAGCGCTTCATCTTCTCTGCCCCATGGGAATGGCCTGCGCGAAAACGGATCTGCCATGCCCGTCAATCCGACCTCATCCCCGTAGTAGACGCACGGTGCGCCCGTATACGCGACCTGCAGCATACACGCGAGCAGAAAACGCGCCTTGCCGAGCGCCAACGCCTCATCGGAAAGAGTAAACGACGCCTGTTCGCTTCGCGTCAGCTCGTCGCGTCCCGGAGCGCCGCCGAGCACGGATATCGCGCGTACGGTGTCATGCGTAGAGAGCACGTTGAGCTGTGCGCGCATAAACGGTTCGGGATATGCCTCGAGCTGCGTCATGAGCGCGCCGCAAAAGCAGTACGCATCGGTTTTACCCGTGAGATAGTCCATAAGTGCGCTGCGGAACGGGTAATTCATAACGCCGTCCAGCTCGAAGCCGTCGACATATTTTCGCCGTCCCGAAAAGCCATGCTTGTCGCTCGCCTCTTCCCAGACCTCGCCGAGAAGGAGCGACTCGGGATTCAATCGCTTGACCTCACGCCGCAAAAATGCTATGAATTTGTCGGGCAGCTCGTCTGCAACGTCGAGCCTCCAGCCCGATATGCCGAAGCCCGCCCATTTTTCGAGCACGCTTTTTATAAAATCCATATACGACGGCTCGTTTTCATTTACCTCGGGCAGCGATTCGAAGCCCCACCACGAGCGGTACTTGTCCGGAAAGCGCTCAAAATCATACCATTTCGCGTATTGCGATTCGCGCGACTCGTAAGCGCCGTAGCCTGCATATCGTCCGAAACGATCAAAATATATGCTGTCGTCGCCCGTGTGCGAAAATACTCCGTCGAGGATTACACCTATGCCGCGCTCGGAGGCCTCCCGAACAAGAGCGCAAAAATCGTCCTCTGTGCCCAAGATTGGGTCTATGCGCATATAGTCGGACGTGTTGTAGCGATGGTTCGAGGGCGATTCAAATATCGGATTGAGATATATGAAGCCCACGCCCATATCGTGAAGATAATCGAGCTTTTCGCGGATTCCGTTCAGACTGCCGCCGAAAAAGTCGTTTGGCTCATAATCGCGCCTGCCGCCTGCCGGCAGATAGCACGGTTCGTCGCACCAATCCTCATGCAGCGCAACGGTGCGCCCGAGCGAGCGGTGATATTCCACTCCGCCCATGTTTATGCCCTCGCGTCCGCGTGCGAATCTGTCGGGGAATATCTGGTACACGACGCTTTGGGAAAAGCATTCGGGCGTTTTGAATCGCCTGTCATATACGGTTATTTGGAAAGAGGGCGGTTCGCAGTCGCTTAAATATCCCACGCCGCTTTTACCGCCGTAATAGCTTCGCCCTTCATGCGTGTCGATTATGAAATAATACCAGACAAGTCCTGCGCTTTCGGGCATTTTTGCCGTAAACACATGACGTATGCCGAGCCCTGCGGCGTTCTGAACGCTTTGACGCTCGATAAGGCGTTCGGCCCCGTTTTCCCATAGGCGGAGCGCGACGGCGGGGGCAGCGCCGGAAGCGTCAGAGGCATAGGTAATTATCGAAAGGGAAACGTTCCCACCGGTTTTAACGGCACCGAACGGCGCACGAAATTCAAGCATCCGCGAATTATGGACAGCCTGCACTCATAATGCCCCCTTTCGATAAATTGCATGTGACAATTTTAACACATCTATTCACGCGCACAACAGACTTTGCAACATTGTCACATTTTAATGATTTTGCCGCCGCAACCGCCCTTCTCTCTTCTTTTTTCGAAGCCTTGACGCATCAAGGCATGATTTGCATAATACTTCTTAAAAAGCAAGTATTTTTAAAGATTTCTTATTGCAATTACAAATCGGCAGATGTAAAATACAATTATCTATAGTAACTTTCTATAGCCATGCGTATGCCCGAACGGCTATACGCGGGTTTTGCGGAGGAGACGCCGATAAAGCGCCTGTCGCCAAATAATAAACGCATATTAAATCCAAGGGGGTTAGACTTATGAAACAATATGGCAGAGCTTCATTGAGAAGATGCCTTGCGGCGCTCTTTGCGGCGCTGATGGTATTCTCTGTGCTGCCTTTGACGGCCATGGCGGAGGGCATTGAAGGCCCGTCCGCCAATGCGGCCAAGGCTGCCGTCGGCGGCGACGCTGAGGCGTTGGCGATAGGCGGAGAAGAGCGTCCTAACGCGGCGACGGTTTATTATATGCCCGCGACGTCAATAGATACGGCGAAGCAGTATTTGATTGCCGTGACGTCAGGAACTGATGTCTACGCTATGACGTCAGAGTATTACAATTCGTCCTCGTCCATCAATTTAAAAGCTGCATCGCTTACTGCGGACGGCAACGGATATATCCAGGCGTCCGATAACACCGCCATAGATGATACATACCTGTGGACGTTTTTTACAACGAGTGGCGGCAAAGTTACGAATGTAAGCACCAACACTCAGCTTTCTTTTTATAGCTCTTATATAACATTGAAGAGTCCTGGTGATGGTGATACGCTGGTCTACAGCGGGGACAAACTGTATTATTCGGGCTTTCTTTCTACCTACTATTTACGTTATTCTAGCTCGGGTTCATACTTTACCGCTACCTCATCTTCTTCCTCCGCCGCAACCATCACCCTCTACGAGAAAGTTGAGAAAGTTGAGGAAGAAACCGTTGCCGCTGAAAGCGTTGAAGTCAATCCGCCGGTTCACGCGATGGCGCCCAATGCGACAAAGCAGCTCACAGCGGTTGTATATCCCACTGACGCGGCAAATAAAAATGTCACTTGGACGTCCGACAACAATGCTGTTGCGACAGTAGACGGCACGGGACTTGTGACGGCAAAGGCTGTCGGCAAGGCAACGATAACAGCGACGACGGAGGACGGCGGCTATACGGACACATGCGTCGTTACGGTAACAAACAATGCGACAAAGGAAGTCACAATGTTTGTGAATACGCTTCATGCGGTACCCAATGAAGATTACCTTATAGGCTATACGACAGAAAGCGGCAATACATATATAATGTCTAACGCGGTATCCAAGACGAGCTATTTGGCGGCGGCGGAAGCAACACTGTCAACCGTTGGCAATGTTTGCGGCGTTGCTGACACGACGTCCTGCATAACCGCTCTTTCGGATGGAAGTGAAATACCGACGACGCACCAATGGTATTTTGGCGCGGACGCAGACTTAGACTTTACGACAATACAAAACAGGGCAACCAACTACTATCTCCAGAGAGCTGCGGGAAGCACCGCCAAAACATATGTCGGTCTTTCAACGGCGCAGAATGCGACAACGACCGGGAACCAATCATGGAGGCGTGGCACTACGTCGGAAGGCAATGTGACATTTATTTGTCACTATGATAGTTCAGGCACAGCGTACCATTTTGTCACACTTGACACTACAAACGTCGACTTCCGAACATATTATAATACCACAGGTACGGGCTATACCGTTGATCTCTATGTCAAGCGCACGGTAACGGTAGAGGATCCTGCTTCAACCAAACCTAATGTGACCATAGAGCCTGCGGAGCTTACCGTCTTGCGTAGCGGCAGCGGAGGAACGCTTACAGCTAAGGCCGTAAATATACCCGAAAGCGCCACGGAGATTTCATATGCATGGACGTCCGACAGTGAATCCGCAGCCGTTGCGTCCGTAGAAGGAAACCCGTCGACGGCGACTGTGACGCCTGTGACGACTGGCACGGCGACAATTACATGCACTGTTACTTATGATGAAGGCGGCGCTCAGCAGACGCTTACGGCAACTGCCATTGTAAACGTGGTGGAGAATTATCAGGTTGCTTCGATAACCGTGCCGTCTGCGATAAGGCTTGAGCTCGACGAAGTGACTGATATCACCCCCGTTGTCGTGACGGCCCCTGAAGGCGGCGTATACAGAACGGATTATACTATAGAGTGTGTCTGCGACAATGAGAGTGTTGCCGACATAACCGCCAACGGCGAGGTATTTACGGTTAAGGCGAAGTCTGCAGGCACGGTAACGGTAACATTTACCGCGATAAACAGTCACGACAGCGCACAGCGCGTGTCCGGCTCTACGGTGATAACCGTTAAAGAGGCGGACTCGATTCCCGCGCCCGAAACAGGCGAAGGCGAGAAGCCCATATACAAAAAGGTGTATGTATTGGTGGACAATGTCGAGGCGGCCGACGGCAACTATATAATTGCAACGTCAAGCTCGGCGGGCGACGCAACAGTGCTATATGATAACGGAGCATCCGATTATCTGCAAAATACCACGCTGACCATAAAGGTTGCGGACAACTGGATTAACGCACCGTACATAGAGTGTGATGATACGAAATGCGTTTGGGGCTGGAGATATCAGGACACAAACAATACGTATGGACGTTGGGGTAACTTGTATAACGCAGGCACAGGCAGAGGATTGTATAATAGTGGGGACGGAACAATAGACAGCTATTATGCTAATGTCAATGCAGACACAAGCACCGGAGTGTATTCTTATAAAAATTACTTGATAACTATAAATCGGTATTTGCATTGCTTAGGCAGTTCCGATGACAGCTCTCGGCCGTATGCATGGCGGCATAATAATAATAATAGTACGACTAACGCAATAACATGGTACTATTATAAGGAGCAATACATCGAAATTGACACCGAACCTGTTAATTCCGGCGTAGAAATATATCTTGACGGCGAAAAAATCTCGCAGAAGGAGAAGGCCATAGAGGGAGTTGTTCAGGAGCAGGAGTCGAGCGTAACGCTCACGGGAACCCCCGTAAACATACCTGCGGACGCAACCAATAAGTCTGCGGTATGGACGCTTACAAAGACGGACGGAGCGATTAAGAGCGTTGACAGCAACGGCGTAGTCACCCTTGCGGGCGGCCTCGGCTATGGCATAATAGAAATAACCTATACCTATACATACGGCGGCAAGACGTATACGGTCAAGAACTACACCAAGCTTGTGGTAAGCTCGTTCAAGCCGCTGACAGGCACGGGCGAGACGGTAACGAAAAGGACAATATACAAGCTTGTTGAGAATCTGACCGACGGCAAAAACTACATTATTGTAAACGGTTCGAGCGACGCCGGCACAAGACAGGCTTTGAAGCCGGGTGGTGATAACTCCACGCTCTTCTCGGGAACATACGACGGAACGGAATATACGGCGTACATCGTTGGCGATGGTGAAGTGGTCGTTAATGCCGCCGATTCCGTCAGCAGCGTGAGGTATATTGAAACCGATGACAGTAATGTTGTCTGGAGATACAATGCTAAGGATTCGACTACAAACTATGGCTATTTTACAAACGTAGGTACTGCGCGTAAGCTGACATGGGACAATAAGCTGCCAGGCTATACCAACTATTATATGCTCTCGGCGGATAATACGTTCAGCAGCGAGTGGTATTATAGCAATAACAAGATCTATACACCCGACGTCAGTAATTACTATTACGATTACGCAGGCATTTACACCACTAAAGTGTCAGGCGGCGGCTATAGATTATTATACACGAGCGCTACGTCAACAAGCTTGTCGGACTTGCAAAGCTTCTACATATTCGAAGAGACAGAGATTGAAACGGTAGACACCGCTGAGGTTTCCGTAGATATCTATGATGGAAGCAAGCTCGTCTCCGGCGGCGTTGTATCCGTGAACGATACGTCCTCCACGCTTCCACTCACCGCGCAGACGAACTATAACGGAACGGACGGACAGACTGCATGGTCAATCATAAGCGGCGCGAACATCGCTTGGATAGATCAAAACGGCGTTGTTACGTTTGCCGCGAATACATCAGGCAAGGTGCTCGTTCAGGTCACGTTTACATTCGGCGACGGACAGACGGCCACAAACTATGTGACGCTTGACGTAAGGAGCGGAGGACAGCTTACCGACACAAGCGACAGGGATAACTTCCCGGAATATCCGAACGAGGGCTCGGTGCGTCTTGAAAAAACGGCTGATGCAGATGAGACGGAGTTTGCAAAGACAGGCGTAGGCACTGTCGAACTGTTTGTGCGTGGCGTACCGGTCCAGTCAAAGGGCGTAGACGTTGTGCTTGTTGTCGATACGTCAGGCAGTATGGAGTACGACATCAACGGCAATGAGACGACTGACACTGACTATGATAGCGCCAATCAAAAAATAAAGCTCGCAAGGAGTGCCGTAAACAGCTTTATTGACGCTGTTATGAGAGTCACAGATGCAAACGGCGAATACGAAGAAAACAAATGGACGGACAACAGGATTGCGCTTGTAACATTCTCAAGCGGTGCAAATGTACATACGGGAATATACGGAAGCGCAAATGCAGGTGCATTGGTTGGCGTCGACAGCCTGTCGGATTTGAACAGCCTTAAGAGCAGCGTAAATTCAATTTATGCTTCCGGAGGCACGAACTATGATGCTGCATTCAAAGCAGCGTACGACATACTTGCCGACGCAAAACTGCAGAGCGGATACGACAGGAAGCAGTATGTTATATTCCTTACCGACGGTGCGCCGGGCGTTTATAATACAATAGATATGATGGACGCATTTGATGCAGTAAACAACGCAAGCGGTACAGCAGCCAACAGCATCAGCTCATCGTGGTACAACTGGATTTGCGGCATAGCGCCTACATCCTCAACGAGCTACCTAAATTCGGGTTATGCCGAAAAGTGTTCGAAGTATGCTCTCAGCGATAACTACTATGCAAAGGCAATAAAGGCGGCCGTTCTTTCAGAATTCGGCGAAAAGAAAACTGTTGCCCAAGAGCTTGGCATAAGCCAGACCCTCGACGCCGATATATTCGGTATTTCGTTCGGAATGAGCGGCGGATCGAAAATATATGGTGATATAGGCCTCACCTCCGCGCAGTGCACCAACCTCATAAACCGCCTCTGCAACAAAGACATATTTGCGGCGGACAGCACCGAAGAACTCACGGCTGCATTTGAGAAAATCGGCAAAGAGGTTCTGCAGGCGGGTACGAACGCCACAGTGCGCGACACTATAGGCGCCGATTACGATTTGCAGATAAAGCCGTTCAATTACATCGATACGGCTCATCAGCGCGAGACCAATTTTGAGTCGTCCATAGAGGTGAGAAAGTACACCGTAGATGCAAACGGCAACAGAACGGGCGCATACGAGACCATAGAAAAGGTAACATTCAATGCAGACGGTACGGAGGCGTATTCGACGCTGAAGACAGGCAACATAATGACGTTGGACGGCGAAAACTACACAATAACCGCCGAGAACTTTACTTATACATCGAGCAATAAGCGTTTTGTATGGAAGTTTGATACCATTATCAGCGATGATATGGCAATCAGGTTCAACGTCTACTTAACCGGCACAAGGGAAGAAAGCCGCGAAGGCGGACTGTACGACACGAACAGCTGGGCAAACCTTACATACACGAACTACCTCGGCACGGACTGCCGTCTTACATTCGAGAAGCCTGCGCTTCCGTGGCAGAACGCGCGCGTCACATACAAATTCTTCCTTGTTGATGAGAGCGGCAGACCCGTAAATAAAGATGGTGCCCTTGTCAACTATGCTAACCTGACGTACGTCGGAACGGAAAAGACAATTAAGCTCGGCGACGCCGCCTTTGTGGCAATGTCTGACGGACGCTATTCGGTCGAGCTTAAAGCTGCGGCTCTTAAAGCGCTTCAGAGCGAGCTTTCGGCATACGCGCTGTATGATGAGAGCGCAGCCGTAACAATAAATACCGATACGACAGGAGCATGGGGCGGCTATTCAATAACGAAAGCCAATACGCCCGACACCACGGCTGTATGGCCGAAGCCCGGCGCCGATGCAAAGTTTGTTGATGCTGCCGATGCGGACGGAAACAACTTCACGAATGTTACTGTGGCGTTTGCAGTTGTGTTTAACGTGAAGCTAATCCCCGATGCAGTGGTAATAGACTTCGGTCTTCCTGTTGACATCAATGTCATGCAGAACGACCTTGTTTCGCAGGTAAGCGGACAGCTTTACGGACTTACGCTGAATATTGAGGCTGCGCCCGATTTTGCAAGCGCATACATGTCATCTGTTGCGAACGTAACGACTGTCGGCGAAAAGCTTAACCTTACATACGGCCATGCGACAATACGAAATGACACAACGATAAGGTATACGCCAAGCTCGATGCAGATGAATCAGCCTGAGGTGTTTGGCTACGAGGTAACGGGAACATCGGAAGATAACGGGACGATTACAACGAAATACATCCGCAGCACTGTAACCGTTATTCCCGCGACAACAATCTACTATGAGGATAACTTCAGCAATAGCGACGGTACATCGTACATTACCTATAACAACGGCGTGTCGCAGTGGGAGCTTGTCGGTCAAGGCGTAAGCGGGACTGTAGTTCAGGATACCGATTATGTCGGCGGCGGAAACAACTATGGTTACGATTCGCATTATGACAACTGCGCGACATTCAGCCTCGATCAGGCGCACAAGGTGACAGTCACGAAGGCTCAGTATGACAGCATACGTGCAGACTCTACGAAGACCTGGCCGACGGCATCGTTCAGATTCACGGGAACGGGCTTCGACGTCATATCCCTCACAAATGCCGAAACGGGCATGATTATGGTTCAGGTAAAGGATACGGACGGAACTATCGTAAGGAGCGTGTTTGTCGACACCTATTATTCAGGCAAGGTTGAGGTAAACGGAAATCTCTATCAGATTCCCGTAATCAACATCTATGATTTGCCGCACGGCACATACGATGTGACAATAACGGTGCCTTACCTTGAAATGTTTGACCACACAGGCATTGATGGTCAGCCGGGCGGCAGTTACGACATGTACATCGACGGCATAAGGATATATAATCCCGCCGGCGACGACACGACAGCTCATGGCGCCCACACGGAGGACGATGAGGCATACCCCTATGTTCAGGAGCTGCGCAACATGATGATTGCGGCGGCGAGCGGCGGTCAGCTCAGCGGGCCCGTATTCGTGGACGGCAAAGCGGAGACGGTAGAGTCAAGCGAATATCAATCGAACGGTCCGAATAACGAGGTCTACCTTAAGAGCGGCCAGGCGATTGTATTTGCTCTCCAGACAGTAGGGACAATAAAGCCCGCAGGCGTCTATGTTTCCATGAAGAGCCCGACGGGTGAAGTAAAGGTGCGATATGGCAGCGTCGCCGAAGCAGTCAATGCGAGCACGGGCTTGAAATATGAAGAACGTAATATGGTCACGACGAGCGACATGTATTACGAGATACCTGAGAACGTACTTAGCTGGGAGCAGCAGACGGACGGCACATGGAAGACGAAGGTTGCCGTACAGATAGCGAACATCAGCACCCCGGGACAGGGACAGATACTTGCCCTGACAAACCTCAAGGTAACATACGCAAGCGCCCCCACAAACGACAAAGTGAGTTTCACGACAACGCAGCAGCAGTCGCAGGTTGCCTACACCCAGATACGCGACCTGATGGCAGAGCTCTATGCGGACAGCTATGATACCGAAATACGCAGTGCGGCGTTTGCAACACGCACTATAGACGTGAACAAGACAACGGAGCTCAACGTAGTTACATCGACGGACGCCAACGCGCTGATTATCCGCGACAAGAAGGGCAACGTAATAACGCCCGAAAGCATAAGCTATGAGGACAAGGATGGAGAGCGCCATTGGAAGCTGACGATGACGCATAAGGTTTCGGGTATTTATATCTACAAGGTATCCGTTGAGGCCGCGTACGGCATTATGACAGATACGCCTGCTACGGTTGTAGCGTATGTAGTGCCCCGCAGCGTTGTAAGGCCTAAACCCTCTATGCCAAAGCCTCCGCTTTTTGGCTGGATGTAATCGAATCGGAGACAGCGGTCCATAGCGTTGACCGATGCTCAAAATGATGTCGGGGTCGCGTATATGCGCGACCCCGTGTGCAAGGAGAAGAAGTATGGTTAACCACAAAAGCAAGCTGCATGTTTTAACGGTATTGGGCGCATTGGCGCTTGTGTCGATCATGCTCATGACGGGATGCGCGAACAAAGATCCGAACAAGCTCTCAAAGCTTTCATCATCGATGGTTGATATAAAGAATCCTACTACGCCGGAAGAGATAGACGAGCTCGAGATACCCGGATTTGTTGACGCAAACAGCGGCACAGAAGGCGGCACTGCCGCAGGCGAACTCGCGCTGCCTTATGCGCTTGGGGACTCAGGCTTGAGCATAACGCGTTTGGGCAGCTACACGGGCAGATTTGTCGAAGACGGATCGGATACGCTCTGCTTTGACACACTTATGATAGTTGTCACAAACAACAGTGAAAACGATGTCCAGTATATGAAGCTGCACCTTGAATCCGAGAGCGACAAGTACGAATTTAACCTAACGTCTTTGCCCGCGGGAAAGTCGGTGATGGTGCTTGAGGCAAGCTGTAAAAAGTTTGACACACAGGAGCGTTACGCCTTTGGCGCCGTTGACTCTTACGCCCTTTATCAGGAGGAGCGGAGCCTGCATGATGATATATTTGTAATAAAGGGAGCCGACGGGAAGCTTGTCGTAAAGAATAAGAGCAAGACGGATATAACGGGCAGTATATATATATACTATAAGACGGCCGACGTTGGAATTTATATTGGCGGCATAACGTATCGCGCAAAGATAGACGGGCTTGCCGCAGGCGAGGAAAAGGAGATAGAAACGTCTCATTACCTCAAGAATTCCAGCAAAGTTCTGTTTGTGACGTTTGCGAATGAGTGAGTCCGTAAAATGCTATGAAATCGGCGGGGTACGGATAAGGCTAAAGGCTGACTTCCCAATCTATGCCGGCCACTACTTTCCGCTTTTTGAATCGGGGTTCGAGACAGCCGATGCAGAGCAGGAGTTTATCAGCGCCGATAATCTCGAATTCCCCGAAGGCATACCTGCAAAGCGCGTCGGCATGAGGAGAATATACGAGCGTGAAAATGAGATGCTAATCGCTTACAGGTCTGTCTACAGCGAGGAAGTATGCGATGCCATCGTGTACATGAAGCCGAGCGAATGCACAGTAAAGACGTGTGTATCTTCAAGCTTTTCGCAAGAACACGAAGGCAAACTGTATGTGCATCGGTTTTCTGAGATACCCCACCTGATGCTGGTCGCGGGGACAGCTATACTGCACTCATCGTTCATCATTCATGAAGGGAAAGCAATACTGTTTACTGCGGATTCAGGCGTTGGGAAGTCTACACAGGCCGAGCTCTGGCGGAAAAAGATGGGCGCTGACATCATAAACGGAGACAGGGCGGCAATACGAATGGGGAACGGCGCGGCGTACGCGGGCGGAGTGCCGTATTGCGGCTGCTCACGCATATGCGAACGCGGCGAATACCCTATAAGGGCGATTGTAACATTGTCGCAGGAAAAGGAGAATACTGCGCAAAGGCTATCGCCGATGCAGGCCGTGCCAAAACTGTTTAAGCAGCTTACGGTGCACTCATATTTGCGGGAAGATATCGAACGTGCGATGCGAATCGTATGCGAAGTGGTTGAAAAAGTTCCGATAGTTCACCTCGGCTGCACTCCTGATGAGCGTGCGGTTGAAATACTGTTGAAAGCGATATAGGATTAAAATATATTGTTATGCGATACAACGAGATGCAGCTTACAGAATATCTTGCGCCGAGGGCAATAGGGCGCGGAGTGCCGCTGATGGGGAATTTCGAGCTTACGGCACGATGCAGCCTTAACTGCCGCATGTGCTATGTAAGGCAATCCGCGGCAGATGTGGCGGCGAGAGGCGGAGAGCTCAGCGCAGCCCAATGGCTCAGTGTAGCGCAGGAAGCGCGCGAAAAGGGTATGCTTTATCTGCTTTTGACGGGCGGCGAACCGCTGATCCGTCCCGATTTCAGGGAAATATATACAGAGCTTCGGAAAATGGGGCTTGCGATATCAATAAATACGAACGGGACGCTCATCGACGACGAGTACATAGAGTTTTTCAGACATAATCCGCCGGCGCGAATAAATATGTCACTTTACGGCGCATCGCCTGCGGCGTATGAGCGGCTGTGCGGAGACGGCAAAGCGTTCGAGAAAACGATGTATGCGCTGCGCGGCCTGAAAAACGCAGGCGTCAAATTAAAGCTGAGCATGAGCCTGACACCCTACAATAAGGACGACCTTGAATCGGTTGCGAAGATATCGCAGGAAGAAAAGGTATACCTGCAGGTTGGAACATACATGTTTCCTGCTGTGCGCAAGGATAAGTCGCACGTTGGCGAAAACGACAGGCTCACCGAAGAGGAGGCGGCGCTGGCACAGCTAAAGTATGACAGAATCAGGTTCGACGATGAGCGCTTTATGCTGCGTGCAGAACGCATGATGAAAAACGAGACGGAGCGTGAGGCTGAAGGGTGCGGAGACGAACAGGGTGAAAGGCTGTCATGCAGGGCGGGAAGATGCGCGTTCTGGATAACATGGCAGGGGAAGATGGTTCCGTGCGGCATGATGATTGAACCGTATACCGAACCGCTCAAGACGGGCTTTGCCGACGCATGGGACGAGCTGCGACGGAGGACGTGGGAAATTCGAATGCCTTATGAATGCGGCGTATGCTCGTACCGCGGAGTTTGCGACGTATGCCCTGCCGCATGCTACGCCGAGACGGGAAGCTTTTCGGAGAGGCCTGAATACCCGTGCAAAAAGGTTAAAGAGCTTTTACGCATTACCGCCGAAGAGTATAGACGCATAAAGGAGAAAAAGAGCAATGAAGCTTAAAAAGAATGTTGTGGCGCGGGAGATAATGGGTGAAACTGTGCTTGTTCCGCTTGGCGAGGCGAACGATTTCAACGGAATGATAATACTTAACGAAACTGCCGGCGAAGTATGGAAAAGGCTTCCGGACGCCGCAAGCACGGACGATATTGTGCGCGAGCTGCTCGAAATATATGATGCGAGTGAGGAGACGCTGAAGTGCGACGTTGATGAGTTCCTTAACGAGCTGAAGAAATTTGAAATAATATAGAAATTTCGCTAAAATATATCTGCAATATTTAATTTTGCGTATTGCATTAAAAGGTAAGCGGCGATATAATTAGCTGTATCGATAATCCAACGGTTTAGCATTATAAACAAACTGTTAGAAGGAGGTAGAAAGTGAAAAAACAATATGTGAAGCCCGCCATGTTCAGCGAAACTTTTGATATCTGTGACTCGATTGCGGCCGGCTGCGGAATAGCTGTCGGTTCGACTAGGGATGCTTGTAGCTATTCGGATCCTACACTCCCAGGTGTTAGTCTCTTTATTGTTGGAGGAGCATGCACAATGACGCCCGGAAATGATAACGATCAAGTGTGCTACCATGTATACACTCCGGCAACGGCGCTGTTTGACTCCTGATTCGCAAACAATAACCTTATATATATAAAAACAAATGAAAATCACAGAAATGTGATCATATTGTTATATTCAAATATAGTCAAACATATTGACGCATGGTATAACTTCTTATATAATAACATGAAAGTTTAAGTGAATAAACTACAGCGGCAGCGGTTTTTTCATTTGCGGGAGGGGACAGAGCTGATGAAAAAAATCAAGAGTATTGCTGAACTCAATAAGACTGCCTACATACGCAATATACCCGTGATATTGCTCGACATACTGCTGATTAACGCATCGGCGTTTTTGGCGTTGTTTTTAAGGCTCGACTTTGACATTGCAAACATCGTCGAATCGGGCTATTTGCTTAACGCCCTCAAGTATGCGCCGGTTAACACCGTTACAACGATTACGATATTTATAATAATGAAGCTGTATGTAAGCCTTTGGGAATATACAGGCCCAAAGGAGCTTTTGCGCGTCGTGCTTGCTGTGATGCTGTCCACGGTGTTTGAAACATTTGGCATGTTTATATGGAAGCTGAATATTCCGAGAAGCTTTACGCTACTCAGCGGCCTTGTACTTACCGCGTTTTTGGCGAGCGAACGGCTTATATACAGGTTGATTGTGAGCGCTCACAGGCGAAAGCACAGCGAGGTCAAAAAAGCACGAACAATGCTTATAGGAGCTGGCCGCGCAGGCTCGATGCTGCTTAAGGATCTGCAGCAGAGCGAATACTCCGCAAATGCTGTTGTATGCATAATAGATGACGACAAGAAAAAGCACGGCCAATACCTTCAGGGAATAAAAATAGTTGGCGGACGTGAAAGTATACTTGAATCGGCGGAAAAGTACAAGGTCTCCGATATAATACTTGCCATCCCGACTGCCCCCGGAAAAGAACGCAGCACGATACTTAAGCTTTGCCAGGCCACGAAATGCAGGATAAAAACCATACCCGCACTTGTGCAGCTTACAAACGGCGAATTTAGCATACACGAGATGAGGGACATACAAGTTGAGGATTTGCTCGGGCGCGATGCAGTCAAGATAAACCTTGACGACGTAATGGGATATGTCAGCGGTAAAACTGTGCTTGTTACGGGCGGCGGAGGTTCGATAGGGAGCGAGCTTTGCAGGCAGATAGCCACATACAAGCCGAAAAAGCTCGTAATACTCGACATATACGAAAACAATGCGTACGCGATTCAACAGGAGCTCCTGCACGACTTCCCGGAGCTTTCACTCGACGTAATGATAGGCTCTGTACGCGACAAAAACAGAATTGACGCCCTCTTTGAGAAGTACAGGCCCGACATAGTATATCACGCCGCGGCGCACAAGCATGTGCCGCTGATGGAGATGAGTCCGAACGAGGCGATAAAAAATAACGTATTTGGTACGCTTAATGTCGTAGAGGCTGCGGACAGATATAAAGCTGAAACATTCGTACTTATATCTACGGACAAGGCTGTTAATCCGACAAACATAATGGGCGCTTCAAAGCGCATATGCGAGATGATAGTGCAGATGTACAGCCACCGTTCGGATACGAAGTTCGTTGCGGTAAGATTCGGCAATGTGCTCGGCTCGAACGGCAGCGTAGTACCGCTGTTCAAAAGGCAGATAGAGCAGGGCGGCCCGGTCACGGTAACACATAAGGATATAATTCGCTACTTCATGACTATACCCGAGGCTGTGTCGCTTGTCCTGCAGGCGGGCGCTTTTGCGGAGGGCGGTGAAATATTCGTGCTCGATATGGGCAATCCTGTAAAAATAGACGATTTGGCACGCGACATGATAAGACTTATGGGGTATGAGCCTGATGTCGATATAAGAATCGAATATACCGGCCTGCGGCCCGGAGAAAAGCTTTATGAGGAACTCATGATGGCTGAGGAAGGGCTGACGGCAACCGAGAATAACTTGATATTCATCGGAAAACCGCTGGATTTCAATGAAACCATGCTCATGCGCGATCTTGCCGTTCTAATGGAGCTTGCAGCCGTCGATATGTCGGCCGTGAAGCAGAAGGTGCAGGAAATAGTGAAGACATACGTCATTGCGGCGTGAACACGGGGAGGTTAAAAGCGGATGGGTTATAAATCGTTTTATGCGCGCCATGTTAAGCGAGCGTTTGACATACTCATAGCGCTTTTAGGGCTTCTGATAGCGTCGCCGGTGCTGCTTTTGACGGCTATCGCCGTAAAGCTCGACTCTAAGGGTCCCGCAATATTCAAACAGCCGCGCCTCGGCCTGAACGGAAGGGTGTTCAATATTTACAAGTTCCGCTCAATGACGGTAGGCTCGGAACACACGGGAACGGGCGTGTATTCGAGGAAGGACGACGTACGCGTAACGCGGGTGGGAAAATTCATAAGAGCGACGAGCATAGACGAGCTGCCGCAGCTTATCAATCTGCTCAACGGTACGATGTCGGCGATAGGGCCGCGGCCGGCGCTGACATACCACCCATGGAGGTACGAGGAATACACGGAGGAACAGAAGAAGATGTTCCTCGTGCGCCCCGGTGTAACGGGTTGGGCGCAGGTGAACGGAAGAAAGGACGTCGAGTGGCACAGGCGCATAGAACTCAACGTATGGTATGTTGAAAATGTATCGTTCATGCTCGATGTGAAAATACTTTTCAGGACAATATTCAAAGTCATCGCCAACGCCGATAACGTAAACGTTCAAAACACCCTCAAGGCCGACGGCGACAGCGAAAAGGGGGTTGACGCATGATAAGGCTTATGTACATAACAAATGATGTACAGGTTGCGAGAATGGCGGAAAAAGCCGGCGTAGACAGGATATTTGTCGATTTGGAGACGCTTGGCAAGGCGGAACGGCAGGGCGGCATGGACACCGTTCAGTCGAAGCATACTGTTGCCGATGTTGAACGCATGCGCTCGGCTGTAACGAGCGCGAAGCTTCTTGTGCGAGTTAACCCTATCCACGACGGATCGTCAGAAGAGATAAACAGCGTTATCGCAGCGGGTGCAGATATAGTGATGCTGCCTATGTACAAAACGCCGCGTGAAGCCGAAAAATTCATATCGTTCATAGGCGGCAGGGCGAAGACAATGCTGCTGCTTGAGACGAAAGAAGCGGATGCATGTCTTTGCGAAACGCTCGAACTCGACGGAATTGATGAGATGTATATTGGTCTCAACGATCTCCATTTATCTTATGGGCGTCGATTCATGTTTGAACTGTTGGCAGACGGCACGGTTGAGCGAATAACGCGCCGCATTGCGCAAAGGGGGATACCGTACGGGTTTGGAGGCATTGCGGCCATAGGAACGGGAACGCTTCCTGCGGAGCGTATACTTGCGGAGCATGTACGGCTGGGCTCATCAAGCGTCATACTGTCACGAAGTTTTTGCAATTACGAAAAGATAAGCGACTATGGCGAGATCAAGCGCATATTTGACGGCGGTGTAAAGGCGCTGCGCGATGAAGAAGCGGCGCTGCGCACTAAAGATGAAGCGTTTTTCGAAGAGAACAGGCGTATTGTCAAAAGTATTACCGAAAACATAGCAGAGGGTATGGCCAAATGAGACTGCTGATAACGGGCGCGTGGCGGGCGACGGACGACATGCTCAATGAATTGAGGACGGCCGGCCATACGCTTTATTTTCATAAACAGGAGAAAGAACGCGTTAGGACACCTGAGATATACGAAGGCGTCATATGTAATGCGCTCTTTATGCATAACGATATACGCCTTTTTAAGCAGCTTAGGTATATACAATTGACGAGCGCCGGACTTGACAGGGTCGATGTCGAGTACATAAATGCGCATAATATAGAGCTGTTTAACGCGCGCGGCGTTTACAGCGCGCCAATGGCGGAATGGGCGATACTCAGAATACTCGAGATATACAAAAAAAGCGCTGCATTCAGACACGCGCAAGAGGAACATATATGGGAAAAGCAACGCGACGTGCTTGAGCTTTGCGGGAAGCGGGCGCTCATCGTAGGCTGCGGAAGCGTAGGTCAAGCCGTGGCCAAGCGTCTAAAAGCGTTCGACGTTTTCGTTATGGGCGCCGACATAGCGGCAGTGCCGCGCGAGAACATAGACGAGCTCTATACGATGGACAGGCTGCCGGCGGCATTTTCCCGCGCTGATATGATAATACTGACATGTCCGCTTACAAATAAAACACGCGGGCTTGTGAGCGGGGAGTTGCTCAGCGCATCGAAGGAACGCTGCGTACTCGTCAACATTGCGCGTGGGGCGATTGTTGATGAGGCGGCCGTTTGCGAGTGGGCGGACGGTGAAAGATACGCAGCGCTCGACGTCTTTGAAAGCGAGCCGCCTGCGCAGGGAAGCCCATTATGGACGAACAAAAATATAATCATCACTCCTCACAACAGCTTCGTCGGCGACGGTAACGGCGAGAGGCTGTGGAGGGTGATAAAGAAAGGCTTGATTGAGAGGGTATGAAATCATTCTATGAAAATGAAATAAAAGAAAGGTTGAACAGAGAGGAAAAGTATCGTGAGTTTCTTTTCCCGAGATGCTATTTTGTGACTGATGCTGAGATAAACGATATGTGCGCATACCCGCTCTATGGCCAGTGGCGAGCATATGGACTTGGTAAATATCAGGCATTTGTACAGAACAAATCAAAATGCTACACCGCACACAGAGGTTCCGTCAATGTTGCATTAATTGGTCATGCATTTGATCCGTTTACAGGTGAGCTTAGTGAAGAAAAAATTGCAGTCGAATGCCTTGAAGCATATATACGGAATTGTAATGAAGTTTTCGACATAGTAAACCGAATAACTGGGGTGTTTGTGCTGATTGTCAGCGATGCAGAAAGGATACTTGCAGTACAGGATTGTGCGGGAATGCAGATGGTTTATTACGGTATCTGTGATGGTAAGGTCTGGTTATCATCATCTCCGCAGCTTATTGCGGATATGTGTGGGTTAAAACGCGATACCTATGTTGTGCGGTTGCTCAATAGCAAAAGCTACTACCGAGGGAGTCGTTATCTTCCTGGAAATCTTTCTCCGTACAAAGAATTGACACGCCTGGGTGCAAATATGTATGTTATATATGATGATAATGAATTCAGGCTTAGACGTTTTTTTCCTTTAAAAGAAAGACAAGAGTACGGTGAAGAAAACAAGCAAGCTGCTATAGAAGAAATATACAAGGTTTTCAGAAAGACCATTGAGATGATTCTTGAAAAATGGGACAATGTAGCGCTATCTCTTTCTGGAGGTATAGACAGCAAAACTACTCTTGCCTGTGCGAATGGACTGTACGACAGGTTTATTTGTTACAGCTATGCATCAAAAAAATCAGAAAAAGCTGATGCTGATGCCGCAAAAGATATATGCGAAATACTGGGAATAAAGCATACATATTATGAAATACCGGAAGATCCTGCAGAAATCACAGATTATGATTTTCTGTCAAAACTGATAGACCACAATACGTCGTACTTGATGCGTCTTAATAGCAATGAATTAAGAAAATATATTTGGTTCAGTCGAAACCATGATTTTGCTGTTGAAATAAAATCTGATTCATCGGAAATAGGTCGCGCGATAATGCAGCGAAAGTATTTCGTACGGCTTCCGAACATACTTGCACCAAGACATTTTTCCATCTTTCAGGCAAGATACTTTCTTGAACCAAGGCTGATGCGATTGGCTGACAAAGAGCATAAAAGATTCATGGAGCAGACTGGTTTGGTAAGTTCAATATGCGGCTATGAACACATAAATCTATTCTTTTGGGAGGTGAGATTGTCATCGTGGTATGCGACTTCGTTTTATTCGCAACAGTTTTATAACGAGATCGTTATACCTTATAATAATCGTAGGCTAATGGATATGTTTTATGGCTTTTCTTATAATGAGAGGTTGAACGATGTGCCGCATCTTGCTTTAATGCGGCGCGGAAACTCGGATATCGCTGACATGAATATATCGGTAAAAGACACTTACTTTGGTAAGAAGCGTATGATTTTGGAAACACTGTATTATTTATTTGCAACGCGATTTAATTCAATGGGGAGCTTTACGAGACAGTGACGCCTATGAAAATCCTCTATGTTGCAACGGTTCAGAGCCATATATGCCAATTTCATAAACCGATAATGCGTCTGATGCACGAAAAAGGCGCTGAGGTGCATGTCGCCGCGTGCGATAACCTTGTTCAGAAGAACGGGCTGAAGATGGAGTATGCAGACAAGGTGTTCGATGTGCCGTTTGACCGCTCGCCCAAAAGCCTGCGCAACATTAAGGCGTATAGGCAGCTAAAGAAAATCATAGATGAAAACAGCTATGATTTGATACACTGCAATACTCCGGTTGGCGGCGTGATAGCCAGGCTTGCATCAAGGCGTGCGCGGAAACATGGCGCAAAGCTCATATATACTGCGCATGGCTTCCATTTTTATAAGGGCGCGCCGCGATTCAACTGGCTCGTGTATTATCCCGTTGAAAAAGCGCTTGCACGGCTGACGGATGCGATAATTACCATAACGCATGAGGATTATGAGCTTGCGCGAAAAAAGCTTTCTACGAATGTTTATTTTTCGCACGGCGTGGGGGCGAACGGCGAAAAGTACATGCCCGTTGATACGGAGACGGCATTGGAGCTGAGACGCGAGATGGGCATAGGGCAAGATGAGTTTGTTATTCTTTGCACGGGCGAGCTGCTGAAAAACAAGAATCAGCGTACAGCGATACTGGCAGTGCATGAGGCGCGAAAAAAGCATTCGGATATACGCTTACTGCTCGCAGGCAACGGCAGCGAAAGGGCTGCGCTCGAATCGCTTATTGACGAGCTTGGAGAGCGCAAATTTATTGAGCTGATAGGCTACAGAATCGATCTTGAGCGTTATGTCGGCGCCTGCGACATGGTTATGTCGTGCAGCTTCCGTGAAGGGCTGCCGCTTAACATAGCGGAGGCAATGCTCATGAAAAAGGCCGCGCTCGTTTCCGATAACAGAGGCCACAGAGAGCTTGTCGAGAACGGAAAAACGGGATATATTGTAGGTAGCGGCGATGTCGGCGCGTTTGCGGACAGGCTTGAGCTGATGCATGATGACAGGGCGCTTTTGAGCGCGATGGGCGATGAGGCCTATAAACGCTCGGCACTTTATGCGGCCGAAAACGTCGTGAAAGAGATAGAAAAAGTATATGATGAGGTGCAGAAGGTATGAAGATAGGCATACTGACGCATTACAACGTAAACAATCAGGGCGCGCAGCTTCAGTTGTACGCGCTTTCGTCGTACCTTAAGGAGCTTGGGCACGATGTATATGTGCTTACATATACGAAGAATTTTGACTACAGCGCCGATGAAGCGAAGCGTAATAATGTATCTATCCGTTCGCTGCCGTTTTATATAAAGGAGTATCTTTTCAAGCGCGGCTTCGGGCTGTCGCTGTTCAACGCGCGAAAGTACAGGAAGCTGATGCGCTTTTTGAACTCGTCCAACGAACTGCGTCCGTATGATAAACTCCCTACCGACGCTGTTGTTATAGGAAGCGACGAGGTGTTCAGCCTTGACGTAGGCATGAACAAAATGATGTACGGCATAGGCTTGATGTCGAACTACGCGATATGCTACGCTCCGTCGTTCGGCATAACGAGTATAGAGGATATAGAAAGACGCGGCTGTCGAGAAGAGATAAGCGCGGGACTTCGGTCGATATACCGCCTTTCGGCGCGTGACGCACATACAAAGGAGCTTGTCGAGCTTTTGTCCGGACGCGAAGCGCCGCTCGTATGCGACCCTGTTCTTCTTTACAGCTTCAAAGGCGAGAGAGCAAAAATCAAGCCGATAAAGCATAAATATCTTCTCTTGTATGCGTATGACAGAAACATGTGCGGCCAAAGCGAGGTTGACGCGATACAGGCGTATGCGCGTAAGCATGGCCTTATCACGGTATCGGCGGGCACATATCATAAATGGTGCGACAGGAACGTCTGCTGCAACGCACTCGAATGGGTCGAGTATATACGCGGCGCGGAATGCGTTGTAACGGACACGTTCCACGGAACCGTCGTTGCGATGAAGACACACCGCGATGTTGCTGTATTTATACGCAAGTCCATAAACGCGTTCAAACTGAAATCGCTGCTCGCCGATACGGCGGCGGAGGACAGGGAGATGATGGGCGTGACGTACGACGAGCTTGAGCGGGTATTTTCGGCGTCCATGGATTATGGGATTATTGACGCGCATATAGCCAATATTGCGCAAAGGAGCGCGGCGTATTTGCGCGAGGCGCTGGAGGGCGTGAATGGTGAATAACGTATTTGATGGCGAGAAAAGAATCGTTTGCTCAGGCTGCGGTGCATGCTTTGCGTTATGCCCGAGCGGCGCAATAAATGTGTCAATGAACGCGAAGGGCTTTTTTGAGGCGCAAATAGACGAAACGCGGTGCGTCGGGTGCGGCCTGTGCAAAAGCGCCTGTCCCGGGCTTAATGCCGCAAACACGTCAAAAAGCCTTGAAAACGGCCGTATCTATGCCCTGCGGAGCGCGAGCGGCGAAACGGTGCGCACGTGCACGTCGGGAGGGGCTGCTTACGAGCTGTCTCTTTATGCTATAGAGAACGGCGCGAGTGTGGCGGGCGTGATATACGATTGCGGCACGGACACGGCGCGCCACGTCATAGCGCGCAATGAATCGGAGCTCGAAGCGCTGAAGGGCTCGAAATACATAATGAGCGATACGCACCAGGCGTTTCAGGAGGTGCTTGACGCGCTCAGAAAAGATGGTTCCGCGCAATTTACGGTGTTCGGGACTCCGTGCCAGGCTGCGGGACTCGATGCGGCGGCGCGTGCGTTCAACGTTCGCGACAGGCTGCTGCTTGTTGAGCTATTCTGTCACGGCGTGCCGAGCTATCGGCTGTGGAAGAACACCGTAAAGCGGGTCAAGAAGCGCTTGGGCGCAAAACAGTTTGAAAGCGTCGGTTTCAGATATAAAAAGGATGATTGGCACAGCTATTGCCTAAGGATTGAGGCCAACGGGAAAAGCTACTGCGGTGAGCGCGAGCGCGACATGTTTTGGCGCATGTACTTTGAAAACATGTTCATGAACGAGGCGTGCCTGTCATGTGATATGCGAAAAGCGAACTCGTGCGCCGATATACGATTGGGCGACTACTGGGGTGTGCGCTTTTCAAAGTACAGAGACGGCGTATCGCTGTGCATAGCCGTAACGGAGGCGGGCGAGAAAGCCGTTGAAGGGCTGATATCCGACGGCAGAGTAGAGGAGCTCGAGACGGGGAGCGCGGCAGAGGCGCTTTCGGCTCAGAACATGAACGGCTACGGTGAGCTCGAGGCGCGGATAAACGCCGAAGCGCTTGAAATGCTTGGTCGCGGCGACGATGTGCGAAAGATATTTTCGCACTGCATGAAACGTTTGCCGCTCAAACGCAGGCTGAAAGCGGCCCTTATGGCGGCGTCGGTGGTTGTGCCGGCGCGAATGAGGATGAAGGTAAAACGGATGATATGGAGGAACGGAGAAAAATGACGTTTTTGTCGATATTTACGCCAACATATAACAGAGCGCACTGCCTTGCCAATCTGTTTGATTCGCTTTGCGCTCAGACAGACAGAGACTTCGAGTGGATTATAATTGATGACGGGAGTATTGACGATACGGAAGCTCTGGTAAATAGATTTAAGGAAAAAGCCCCATGGATGAATATTGTATATCGCTACAAACACAACGGCGGAAAGCATACTGCGCATAATATGGCGCTGCCTCTTATCAAAGGCGTGTATTCGGCAATCGTTGACAGCGATGATATCCTTGTGCCGAATGCCGTATCGGTAATCCGCAAACAGTGGTCAAAGTACCGCATGAATGACGAGGTAGGCCAAGTGATTTTTATGAAGGGATTATCAGAGGATAAGCCTTTTTGCAGGGTAAAACGGTTTGACACACCGGTTGACGGCATACGGGAAAAGCGAATATCCATAAAGAACTGCGGAGCGGCAAGCGCGGATTGTTTTGAAATATACAGGAGCTGCATATTTAAAAAATATCCCAACCCTGTATTCGAAAACGAAAAATTCCTTGGCGAGGGTTCGTTCCTGTATCCAATTAACAATGAAAAAAAGTGCGTATACATTAACAGGGTCATATATTTGTGCCAATATAATGAGGACGGGCTTACATTGGCGGGCAGAAAGATGAGGCTGCGCAATCCGATTGGCGGAATGTATACATCCCAGTTGTATATGAGTCCGAAAATCAACGTAATTAAGCGTGTAAAAAAAGCGATTCTCTATGTTTGCTACGCAAAAATTGCAGGGTATGATGCTAAATATATTATAAAAAACAGCAGGTACAAACTGTTGACTGTATGCACAATTATACCGGGATATGCGGTTTTTGCGATATGGAAAAGAAAATATGGCTTGTGTGAGGAATGATTATGATGAACGAGAGAAATATAAGCTTCAGCGTCGTTATACCGATATATAATACTGAGAAGTGGCTTGACAGGTGTATAGAAAGCGTAATAAAGCAGGACTACGCAAATTTTGAAGTTATACTTGTAGATGACGGCTCGACAGATGACAGTGCCCAAAAGTGCGATGAGTGGTGCGCCAAAGATGAACGGATATTCTGCATTCACAAAAAAAACGGCGGCGTTGCGGCGGCAAGAAATACCGGTATAGATATGGCGACGGGAGAATATATTGCTTTTCTGGATAGCGATGATTACTGGGAACAGTATGATGTGTTTGAGAATCTATCGATTGTTATAAGTCAGAATGTGGGTTGCGATTTTGTACTTGTTGGAGTTGATACATACACGAAGGATGGTAAGTATGTTAAGTCCTTTATGCCAAAAGCTTGTTGTGGGGATAAAATGCAAATGTGCGATATAATTCTTCGCAAATATAATTATGTAAGTAGTCCATGTATAAAGATAGTCAGGCGAGAAATTATACCGGAGAAGAAGCTTTATTTTATACCCGGTCTGCTTTGCGAAGATATAGAATGGTCCGGCAGACTGATAGTAGAGTGCGGTAGCTTTGCGGTATATCCCCACTCGTTCTATCATAGAATGTATGGAAGAGAGGGCGCGCTTACTGGAAGCGTGACGTGCAGAAACGTGGAAGATATCCTGCATTCAATAGAGCTTGGCATTGAAACCATAGACAGTAAGTTTGACTTAAAGGAACGCAAGATTTTTTATCAATATTGGGCATATCAATTCGCCATGATGCTTTTTATTGCTTCCAGATTTAGGAATAAATCGGAAATAAAGGATATGTACCCAAAAATAAAAAAATATGGATATTTGTTGTCTTACAGCGCCAGTGCAAAGGTTGTTGCTACAAGAATTGCATATAAAATATTAGGGATAGACGGAACGATGTTTTTATTTAGTCTCAGGAGCGCATTGAAAAATGGTAAATGAAAAAATGAGAATATTAATAATTGCAGGCGGTTTGCAAATTGGCGGCGCGGAAAGGGTCGCATATGATATAGGTATGTGCGCCGAGACGCGAAAATACGAGATACATTACGTCGTGTTCGGCGATGAGGTAGGCGAATACGAATGCGCGCTTACGGAAAAGGGCTGCAAAATATTTCATATGCCGGAGCCGTCGGCGGGGTACAGAGCGTTTATGCTGCGCATAGGAGGACTGATAGACGAGTATGGGTATTGCGCCGTTCATTGCCATACGATGTTCAATTCGGGCCTTGTTTTAAGCGTCGCAAAACGTAAGGGCGTCCCCTGCAGAATTGCACATTCGCACAGCATACAAAGACCAAAAAGACGCAGATTTGCTCGCATCATATACGAATGGCTGATGGAAAAGGCAATACTTGCGTGCGCAACGCATTGTATAGCATGCGGAGTTAAGGCGGGAGAGTGGCTTTACGGGAAAAAAGGATTTGCCGAAAAGGGAATACTGCTCCTCAACGGCATCGAAACGGAGAAGTTTAGATACGATGAGGATATGCGCGGGCGAATAAGAAAAAAACTTGGTTTGGGCGACAGCTTTGTCGTAGGCCACGTCGGACACTTCGCCGCAGTGAAAAACCAGGCGTTTTTGATACGGCTCCTGAAATATCTGCGTGACAACGGGAAAAACGCAAAGCTGCTTTTGCTCGGCGACGGAAAGGATAGGCAAATGCTTGAATCGCTCGTTAAGGAGCTTGGAATCGAAGCAGACGTCATAATGACAGGAAATGTAATGAATGTTGGCGATTACCTCAACGCGATGGACGTATTCGCGTTTCCGTCGCTGTTCGAGGGAATGCCGCTTTCTGTAGTGGAGGCGCAGACAAATGGCCTTAGGTGCGTAATATCGGATAATGTGCCGAGCGATGTGTGCCTTACGAATCTTGTGAGCGTTTTATCGCTTGATGCACCGCAGTCGGAATGGGCGAAAGAGATAATGCGCTCGGGTCGCTTTAACTCAGCCCAATATTGCGATATAATGAAAAAAAGCGGCTTTGACGTGAGCGAATCGCTCAAACGCGTGTACGAGATATACGACGGGGCCGTACGGAGCGTGGCGAGAGGAGAAAAGCGGTGAGCTTTAAGAAAAAACTTGGCATGGCGCTGTACCGCGGGCTTGCTATGCATCTTCCGAGATCGCAGGGCGGATTTGGGAACGCATACAGGGCGGTAAGGGCGTTTTTTGCCCGCATGGCGCTTGACAAGTGCGGCAAAAACGTCAACATAGAGCACGGGGCGCAGTTTGGCTTTGATACGTCGATAGGGGACAACTCGGGCATAGGCATTAACGCGATACTTTCTCCCGGCATAACAATAGGCAACGATGTCATGATGGGACCATACTGCATGATGTTTACGAGCAACCATGCAATTGGCGACCTTGCAACGCCGATGCGGAAGCAGGGACATGCGGAGAGAAAACCTATTGTGATAGGCAACGACATATGGATAGGTGCGCGCGTCACAATACTGCCAGGAGTGCATGTGGGCGATGGCAGCGTTATAGGAGCAGGCGCGGTGGTAACGAAGGATGTCGAGCCGTATTCCATCGTGGCGGGCAATCCTGCGAAAAAGATCGGATCGCGGCTGACGGAGAAGAAAGAATGAAAAAGCGCGTACTGTTCGTAATGTATACCATGCGTCTCGGCGGAGCTGAAAAGGCGCTCGGGTCGTTGCTTAATTCGATGGATAAGGACAGATACGACGTAAGCCTTTTCATGTTCTCGAAGGAAGGCGAGCTGCTCGACAGCGTCCCCGAATGGGTGAAGGTAATCGAGGCCGACAGGAAGTCGCGCGCGATGCTGCTTGAAGGGCGCTATTTCTTTAAGGATCTGATTAAGGGCTTTCACATCGGCGCGGCGTTTACACGTCTTGTTGTCTATGCAATGACGAAATCGCGGCTGCTTAAGCGGCTTCTCGGCGGATTCAGCTGGAAATATGTTGCTAAGCATGTTGCTCCGCTTAAAGGACACTATGATGCAGCGATAGGCTTTCTTGAAGGATACACCGACTTCTTTGTTATTGACAAGGTGAATGCCGATAAGAAAATCGGATGGATACATATCGATATGTCCGATTATGAACTGACGGAATACGACGCGCGGTATTATTCGCAATTCGATGAAATTGTTACAATATCGCAGACGTGCGCCGACGCTTTCTGCGGCAGGTTCGCTTTTGCGAAGAACAAGATACATGTAGTTGAAAATATTGTATCCCCGGTAATTGTAATGGGCGGGGCGAGCGAGAGCATAGACGATGAGTGGGATGAGAGCGTCTGCAACATCGTAACTGTCGGGAGACTTGATTACCAAAAGGGGTATGATATTGCAATCGACGCCTGCAAAATGCTGAAGGACAGAGGAGAGCGTGTTATATGGCATGTATACGGTAAGGGCGTGCTGCATGACCAACTGCAAAAGCAGATAAGCGAGAATGGGCTTGACGATACGTTTTTGCTTGAAGGCATACGAAAGAATCCTTATCCGTATATGAAAAAGGCGGACATAATAGTTCAGCCGTCGCGCTTTGAAGGAAAGTCGATAGTGCTTGACGAAGCTAAGATACTCGGCAAGCCTATAGTCGTTACTGATTATGCGTCGGTGGCCGACCAGATAATCGACGGCGTTACGGGCGTGATTGTGGATATAGATCCGAAATCGGTGGCCGACGGCATAGAGCGCGTCATTCATGATAAAGAGCTTGCGAAGCGCCTGAGCGACAACTGTCTGCTGTGCGAAAACAAAAGCTTGCGTGCGATTGACGACGTATATGAAATAATCGATAAGGCATAGGTGAGCGATAATGCTGCTGCACATGAGCATTCTTGCCGCGGCGCTGGTATTGTGGGCGATATTCGGCAAGAATGACAAAAAAATGAAGATAGCGTACTTCGTGCTTATGACGCTTATAATGGCGCTTGTGTGCGGCTCGAGGGAGTATTACGGTACGGGCGACCTTCCGAAATACTACGGCGTTTTTGTGCGCAACGGACAAGGGTCCTATGCCGACCTTTTTTCGGGCGATCTAAAGAACATAGGCTTTTGGGTGTTCTGCAAAATATGCTACGACTTGTTCGCCGGAAACTTTTCGGTATGTCTTTATATAATGGCACTGTTTTCAAATATTGCGCTTGCGGTGCTTATATACCGCCATTCACCCAAGCCGCATATAAGCTATGTAATGTACATAGCTTTCGGGTTCTACTTTTTTACGTTTTCGGGTTTGAAGCAAACGATGGCCATGGCGTTTTTGATGATAGCGCTGATTGCCATACTTGAGAAAAGGCCGCGGCTGTTTTACGCAATGGCGATACTCGCGGGGCTTTTTCATCAACCTGCTTTTATATTCCTGCCCGCGTATTTTATAGCTACGAGACGGCTGACGAAGATGTATTTTATCGTGCTGCTCGCCGTTGCGGTCATAGTTATTGCGTTCAGGGGAGTCATAGTAGAGTATTTGAGCGATTTGTATTACGATGAGCGTGACTACACGGCGTCAAAGTTAATGGGCGGCAAATTCATTATGATGGTGCTTATGCTTATTGCAGGCTTCGTACTCAGACGCGTTGACCCTAAAAATGACCCCGAGTTTTGCAGGCTTTTCAGCATAATGATTGTGGCTGCGATGATACAGTCGTTCTCGGTGTTCGGTCACAACTTTACGCGGCTTGCGGATTATTATTTCCAGACGATAGTCATATACTGCCCGTTTGTTTTAACGCCGCGAGAGGATATCTCATATGCTGACGCGGGCGACAGGATGACTACTGCCGCTGCCTACAGAATAGCGACAATAGCGGTATGCGTTCTTGCTGGTATATACTACTATTCGTATATAGAAGGCGATATATCGGGTGTGCTCAACCTTAAGTTTTTCTGGGAGGTGTAGCGGTGGAGAAGGTTATGATATCTGTCATTATACCGGTGTACAACGGTAAGGACACTCTGCTCAGATGTGTCGAAAGCGTATTCGGAGGCGGGTATGGCAACGTTGAAATAATACTCGTTGACGACGGCTCGACAGACGGCAGCGCAGAGTTTTGCGATAAGCTTTCTGCGGATGTACGCATAAAGACGCTGCACAAGCAAAACGGAGGGGCATCGAGCGCACGAAATGCGGGCATTGCGCAGGCGAGAGGTGAATATATTATGTTCGTCGACTGCGATGATACGCTTGAACCCGATACGCTGGCGCGGGTTGGCAGTGCCGTAGAGGAAACACATGCCGATATGGTGATATTCGGCATGAGGTTTGATTATTATCGCAAGGGCAGGCTTGAGCGCAGCGATGTGCTTGCATATCCGAAGGACGGCATTATGCGGATTGAGCAGATAAAGGCCGAATTCAAGCCTTTGTTCGAGCATAACAGCCTCTCCTCGGCATGCAATAAGGCGTTTTTGCGCGACATGGTTTTAAAAAGCGGAGTATTGTACAACGAAAAACTGCGTTTGTATGAGGATCTGGATTTTACGCTCAGATTCTTGGCGCATGCCGATAACTCTTTTTTTATTTCGAAACCTCTTTATAATTATTATATCGACGGTGATGCGCGCGAAATAAGCAGACTTGCCGCGCCGGAAGGGGTTGTAGTGAATGCCGATGCGATAGCCGAATCGATAATGGCGCTAAAAGCGGATGAAACTGAAGCCGATACGGCACAGTTGGGAGGCACATACGATGTCGCGCATTCCGTCTATATGCAGCTTGGATTCAGATATCTGCTGCTTAAAAGCGCACGCATGAACGATATCAAACGATTATGCAAAGCGTACTCAGGCAGCGAATCGCTGAAAAAACTTAAGGCGAGGCGGACCGGAAAATCAGAGCGGAGCCGATTTGAGGCATATGTCGAAAACGATAAATATGCCGCCATCCGTTTGCTTGTTTTGCGCAAGCGTTTTAGACGGAGCCTCAGGAGCCTGATCAATCCGATTTTGTCGATGATAAGGAAATGAAAATGAAATCAATCGATTTACGACAAATGCAGCATATCGAGCTTGATATACTGCTTGAACTTGACAAGCTGTGCAAAAAACATGGACTCCGCTACTATATGGACGGCGGCACGCTCCTTGGAGCCATGTGCTATGAGGGCTTTATTCCGTGGGACGACGATATTGACATAAAAATGCCGCGTCCCGACTATGAAAAGCTGCTTATGCTCGGCGATGAGCTGCCCAATCATATACGCATCGACGCGCCGACGCGCGGGCATTGCGAATACACCATGACGAAGCTCATAGACAGCCGAACCGTGCTCATCGAACGCAGCGGAGAAGCCTGCAAGCGCACAGGAGTGTATATAGACGTGTTCCCCATGGATGGACATCCCGACGGCGAAAAGGCGCGGCAAAGGCACATAAATAAGCTCAGGCGGCTTAATACGCTGTTTCATAATTCGCTCGAGCGTTTTTCGTCATTAAAGCGTTCAAAGTCATTAAAAACGATATTCAAGGGTTATATTTATGATATAATGTATACGTCGTACGGCCTCTATAGACGGATGACGGCGGCGGCGAAGCGCTTCGACTATGAGAAGTGCGGCAGCGTGGGACTGCTTGTGGAGGGCGACTCTGAGAGAGAACGCTTTCCGAAAGAGTGGCTTGAACCTGCTGTGATGCTTGAGTTTGAGGGCCATATGCTTCCTGCGCCGTGCGGCTATAGGGAGCATCTGCGCGTGTTTTACGGCGCACATATCACGAATGAGGAGTATCATCATAATCTGCCGATGATACTGCCCGATCACGACCACGAGGTCTTTTGGGCGGAGGGGTAAAACGTTGGGTTTTAGACCGGCTCACATAAAAAAATATTTTGCATGGGTGAAGCGCCGGGCGGATGCTTACAAGCAAGACAGGCGCTTTTCGCGTGAGTATGCTCGCCTCTGCTTCGAGTTTGAGTGGTCTCAGCTCGGAAACAAGCCTCAGGAGCTTATAGACGCAAAATCAAAGGCAAAGCAGGAGTGGATACTCGCCTATCTTGAAAAAACATGCCCCGAAACGATTGCGGCGTACAGAAATATGCCGGCGCCGGAGCATATGAACGAGCCGCAGAAGGAAGTAAAGCTTTGGTCGATGTGGTGGCAGGGCGAAAACGAAGCGGCGCCGTTGTTTCATCTGTGCATAGAAAGCGCTAAAAAGCATATGCACGGAGATGTCGTTGTGCTCGACAAGGATAACTACAAAAACTATTTTGACATACCGGAATATATGCTACGAAAACTGGCCGAAGGCAAAATCGCGCTTCAGCATATATGCGACTATATGGTGGTATCGATTCTGGCGACGCAGGGCGGATTCTTTACTGGCGCAACCGTGTGGTGCTCGCAGGATATACCGGATTCGGTTTTGCGCGCTCCGTTTTATACATGCAAGGCGGCGACCGACAGAACGTTTTTTATGTCGCGCTCACGCTGGGTCGGCTATCTGCTTGCGGGACGAAAAGGCTTTCCGCTGTTCACGTTTGCCCGCGACTTTCTTGAAGAGTACTGGAGAAAGGTCGATGCTGCGGTCGACTATCTTGTGCTTGACTATATATTTGAGCTTGCGTACAGGAACATCCCGTGCGTTAAGGCCATGGTTGATGCAAATCCGGACAACAACCCGCTTCGCAACGAGCTGATAGCACATTTGAGCGATGCCTATGACGCAGAGAAGTTCAAGCGCTATACGCAGGGCGATACGATGTTCTACAAGCTGTCGTGGAAATTTGGCGCAAAGGATACGCTTACGGCTGACGGCAGGGTCACGAACTACGGACATATGCTTGATGAATATGATATTGAGGAGTGAGCGATATGAACGATAAACCGTACGAATTGACTTTTCCGCAGCATGGAGACGAGAGAGGGTATCTCGTGGCGATAGAAGGCGGCAGCGATGTTCCGTTTGAGATAAAGCGTATTTTTTACATATACGGTTCGGACGAAAAGGTCGTGCGCGGGCGTCATGCCAATAAAAACAGCCAATTTGTGCTCATTAACGTTGCGGGGAACTGCAAGGTGCGCGTGTGCGATACGTCGGGCGAAGAAAGGGCATATGTGCTTGATCATCCAAGAATGGGGCTGTACCTTCCCGCAAAGGTATGGAAGGATATGTACGATTTTTCGCATGACAGTATTTTGCTGTGCTTATCAAGCGAAAGATACGATCCCGACGAGTATATACGAGACTATGACGCTTTTATGAGATTGTGCGCGGAGGAAAAAGCATGAATGTTGCATTCACGGACTTGAAGCGCCAATACGGCATATACGCGCAGGAATACGAGGGCGCGGCGCTCAGGGTGCTGCGGTCGGGGTGGTATGTGCTCGGGAAAGAGCTTGAAGCGTTTGAAAAACGCTTTGCGGAATACGTCGGCGCGCGCCACTGCATAGGCGTAAACTCGGGACAGGATGCGCTCATACTTGCCGTGCGTGCCCTCGGCATAGGAGAGGGCGACGAAGTGATAGTTCCGTCGAATACATATATTGCAAGCGTGCTCGGCATCACCGAAAACGGTGCAATACCCGTATTCGTCGAGCCCGACGAATACTTCAACATTTCCCCCGACAAGATAGAAAACGCCATAACAGACAAGACGAAAGCGATATTGCCCGTTCATCTTTACGGACAGGCTTGTGCCATGGACGATATATGCGATATAGCAAGGCGGCATGGCCTTTACATAATCGAGGACTGCGCGCAGTCGCACGGCGCGCAGTACAGAGGCAAAATGACGGGAACGTTCGGCGATATAGGTTGTTTCAGCTTTTATCCAACGAAGCCGCTCGGCGCTTTGGGCGACGCGGGGGCGCTTGTGACCGACAGCGATGAGCTTGAGCAAAGGCTAAGAAAGCTTAGAAACTATGGAAGCGGCAAGAAATATGTCAACGATCTTGAAGGCGTAAATACGCGCATGGACGAGCTTCAGGCGGCGCTTCTTCAGGTAGGCCTTGAGCATCTTGAAAAGAACAATGCGATACGCATGGACATAGCGAAGCGATATCTTGACGGCATAAAAAACAGCGCCGTCACCCTTCCGAGAACGCGCGGCGGCGCAACGAACGTGTACCATGTTTTCCCCCTCATGTGCGGCAAACGAGACGAGCTGCAGCGCTATCTCGAAGAAAACGGAGTTCGGACGCTCATACACTATCCGATACCTCCGCATATGCAAAAATGCTACGGGCGTCTCGGCATTGAGCGGGGAGCGCTGCCTATAGCGGAAAAGTACGCTGCGTGCGAAATAAGCCTGCCGATATATGTGGGTATGCCCGATAAAGAGATTGAGTATGTGATAGAAACGCTCAACCGGTTTGAGGAGGGGACGGAATGAGCGCAAATACACATTTTTCGCTGCGCACTCTTGAGGAGAAGGACGCCCCGCTTATGCTCGAATGGATGCATGACCCGAGCATAAACAGATTTTTCCGATTTGATGCGGAGAAAATGACGGAGGGAAAATGCCGCGAATATATTTGTTCGGCCGCTGCGAGTGCCGACTGCCGACACTATGCCGTCGTCGATGATAACGACGAGTATCTCGGGACGATAAGCCTCAAGGACATAGATGTGCAGAAAGGCACAGCCGAATATGCGATAAGCATGCGATCGTGCGCCCATGGGAGCGGTGCGGCCATGCATGCGACAAAAGAGCTGCTTCGTAAGGCGTTTGACGAGCTGGGCTTGAATCGTGTTTACCTCAACGTGCTTTCGGACAATGTGCGCGCGAATCGTTTCTATGAGAAGGCGGGGTTCAAGTTCGTGCGCGAGGAAAAGGAGGCCGTGGAGATACGGGGAGAAAAGCACTCCTTGAAGTGGTATGAATTTGAGAACGACAAAGCTGCGATTGATGTCAGCGTTGCCGTAATAACGTACAACATGGCGCGCTATCTTCCTAAGCTGCTTGACAGCATATTTATGCAAAAGGTCAACTTCAGGCTTGAGGTGGTAGTGGACGACGACTGCTCGCCCGACAACACGCGCGAGATACTTTACGAATATAAGCGTCGATATCCGAACGAGCTTGTGCTGTCGCTCAGGGGCAGCAATGTCGGCGGCAGCAAAAATATGTATAACGTGCTCCGTATGTGTCGAGGCAGGTACATCGCCATAATTGAGGGCGACGACTGGTGGGAGAGCGACGATAAGCTTCGGTATCAGTATGACTTTCTCGAGGCGCACCCCGAGTATGTCGCCATGTACTGCAATTCGATGTGCGAAACAAACCGCAGCGATATAAGCAGCTTTCCGCGCAGAAAAACGGATTGCCCGAGAGCGTATACGCTAAAGGATTTTAGACAGCCGCACTTTTGGGACAGGCTGCTGAGCAGCACCGAGACCGTGATGCTCCGCAACGTGTTCGCGAACGGCTCAGAGCGTGAACTAGACGTGTTTTGGAGAGCCCACAATATGGTGTGGGATCAATCGCTCGCGCTTATTCTTTATGGAAAGGGCGACGTGTATTACGATCCGCGCATAATGACGCACCACCGCACCGTTGTTGAGGCGGGCGGAACAAATTATCAGTCGCTTTATGCTGCGCGCGACAACAGCGTAAGCGATGCCGCCATGTATGCCTGCCACGAGGAGTATATAGAAAACGTGCTGCACAAGAGGTGCGGAAGATTCTATAAGGCGCGCGGCGACCTGTTTGCGCAGAACTATTGGAAATACAGGAAATCCAAGAATCCCGAGGATAAGGCGAGGTATGCAGCCATATGGAAGCAGCGCAAAAGAAAGCTGCCGCTGATTTGGTGGACGTTCGTATGGGACTGCGGCAGCTTGAAACGGAAAATCAAGGGGGTATTCAGACGTGCCTGAGCTTTCGATAATCGTGCCTGTATACAAGGTGGAAAAGTATCTGCCCCGATGCATTGACAGCATTCTGGTGCAGACGTTTGGAGACTTTGAGCTTATACTGATTGACGACGGCTCGCCCGACGGCTGCGGCCGCATTTGTGACGAATACGCGCAAAAGGATAAGCGCATAGTCGCTATACACCAAAAAAACATGGGCGTAAGCGCGGCAAGAAACGCCGGCCTCGATATCGCGCGCGGCAGGTATATCGGTTTCGTTGATTCGGACGATTGGATAGAGCCGCAGATGTACGAGGTAATGATGGACGCTATAAGAGAAAACGGCGCAGATATGGCGGTGTGCGGGGTGCGATATGCTGACGAAGACGGTAAATTCACAAGAGCGGATAGGCTGTCGGAGAGTGTGTACTCGAGAGACGGATTGCTTGAGGACGTTTTTGCCATGCCGAATAAGCTTGGCGGCGGATGCTGCAATAAGTTGTTTGACGCATCTAAAACTGCGTTTGTGCGCTTTAAAGTGGGCATGACGATTGCGGAGGACGTGCTGTATCTTTTCGACTACTTTATGAGGATAGACTGCGCGGTGAAAATAGGCGATGCGCTTTATAACGTATGCGAAAGATGCGGCAGCGCGACGCGCACCAACAGCATGATATGCGTTAATGAGACTATTGAAGGCAGGCTGTCTATGCTGAGGCATACAAGGAAGTATATGCCGTCTATGGAAGCAAGGGCGGCAGACAAATTCTTGGACGAATGCCTTAGGTGCGCGCCGCAAATAAGGTCGATAGGCATGGACACGCATAAGCCGTATCGTTCAAGGATATTGCGGATAAAGTGGAAGATGCTCAAGGAAATAGTACGCTCGGCTTTTAAGGGGACGTTATCGCGAGCAAAGCTGCACGGATATATTTACGAATGGATGAAGCTTTAACGGAGGAATGGTGTGAGTCGGGAATTTGATACTGTAATCAAGCCCAAAACCGGATGGTTTGATATAAATCTGAAGGAGGTTTGGGCGTATCGCGACCTGATAGTTCTGTTTGTGAGGCGAAACTTTGTTTCTCATTACAAGCAGACGGTGCTGGGGCCGCTGTGGGCGATAATTCAGCCGCTGCTCACTACGGTGGTATTTACCGTAGTGTTCGGCAGTATTGCGGGGCTTGCGGCAAAGGGCGTGCCGTCGTTCCTGTTTTATTTGAGCGGCACTGTAGCATGGTCGTACTTTTCGTCATGCCTCACGCAGACGGCGGACACGTTCACAGGCAATGCCGCGATTCTTGGCAAGGTTTATTTTCCGCGAATCGTTATGCCTATATCGACGGTGCTGACGAATCTTATATCGTTTGCGATACAGTTCGCTATGTTTGCCGCGTTTTTGGCGTACTACGCCGTAAAAGGCGACGTAAGCGTCAACCGGTATGCGCTCATGCTTCCGATTCTCATCGTACATATGGCACTGCTGAGCCTCGGCACGGGAATAATCATATCCGCTCTTACTACGAAGTACAGGGATCTTAAAATGCTTATCGGCTTTGGCGTTCAGCTTTGGATGTATGCAACGCCCGTCGCTTACGATATAGGCATTATTCCGCAAAAATACATGAGCCTCTATATGCTTAATCCCATGACTCCTGTAATAAATACGTTCCGCTACGCTTTTCTGGGCGTAGGGCAGTTTGAGCTGAATTATTATCTCATAAGCTGGGCGGTTACGGCCGCGATATTGTTTGTGGGCGTGATACTTTTCAGCAGAGTGGAAAAGACGTTTATGGATACGGTTTGAGGTGCGATATGAGTTTAGCTATAGATATAAGCCATGTTTCAAAGGAGTACCGCCTCGGCGCCATCGGCGGCGGCACGCTGAAGGGCGATATTCAAAGCCTTGTGGCAAGGATAAGAGGCAGGGAAGACCCGAACATGAAGCTCGACAAGGCGGGTTATAACGGCAACGAGCGTTTTTTGGCACTCGACGATGTATCGATGCAGGTCGAAAAGGGAGAGGCGCTCGGAATAATCGGCCATAACGGAGCGGGTAAGTCGACGCTTCTTAAGCTCTTGTCGCGTGTTACTGCGCCCACGAAGGGAACGATATCCTATAACGGCAGGATAGCATCCATGCTTGAGGTCGGCACGGGCTTTCATCCCGAGCTGACCGGACGCGAAAACGTGTATATGAACGGCGCGATACTCGGCATGACAAAGGCGGAGATATCAAAGAAATTTGATGAAATCGTCGCCTTTGCCGAGATGGAAAAATTTATAGATACGCCTGTAAAGCGCTATTCATCAGGCATGTATGTCAAGCTTGCGTTCGCCGTTGCCGCGCACCTTGACTCTGAAATAATGGTCATGGACGAGGTGCTTGCGGTGGGCGACATGAAGTTCCAGCAAAAATGCCTCGGCAGAATGGACGATGCGGCAAACAGTGAGGGACGCACCGTGCTTTATGTCAGCCACAATATGAACACCATACGCCAGCTTTGCAAGCGCTGCGTCGTTCTCGACCATGGGAAGGTCATATTCGACGGCGATACGGAGACGGCGATAGGGCTGTATGCGGGCGGAAGGAAAAGCATGGAATATCATTATGATTACAGAGATATTGCCAGGCCGATAATGAAAAGCAGAAGACTTGAGTTTTTGGAGATGGACATTCTAAATGATCCGATGGCTTGTATAAGAACAGGTGCGACGGTTCAATTAAGGCTTCGCTGCCTGGCAAATGATGATTTTGAAAAAATGATGATTAGATTTGAGGTGATTGCGTCCGATAACAGCGTTGCCGGGACAGCGTTTTCAGATTCGGCGATTTGCGCAAAAAAAGGGCAGGAGCTTGTGGTTGATATCTTATTTGACACGATGCACATTGCGCCGGGAAGCTATCGCTTAGACATGCTGGCCTTTGAAGCAAACGATTTCGGCGTTCAGGACTGGGTAGACCGCATAGGCGGCGCAGCTCAGATTGAAATATTTAAGCGGAGTGAAAATGATATCGACTGGCTCCCGCAATGGTGGGGACATACGAAGCTTCACGATATAAGGATAACTAATGTGAAGCATGTCGGTTGATAAGCTTAAACAGGGTGGTGACACAACATGAAAGGCATAATACTTGCGGGCGGCGCGGGGACGCGGCTGTATCCACTGACGATGGTGACGAGCAAGCAGCTGCTGCCCGTATACGACAAGCCGATGATATACTATCCGCTGTCGACGTTGATGCTGGCCGGTATACGCGATATACTCATTATATCTACGCCGGTAGACTTGCCTAATTTTGAGAGGCTTCTCGGCGATGGGTCGGCATTCGGAATAAACCTTTCGTACAAGGTTCAGCCGTCTCCGGACGGGCTCGCGCAGGCGTTCATACTCGGTGAGGAGTTTATCGGCGGCGATTGCTGCGCGATGATACTCGGAGACAACATTTTTTACGGGAACGGCCTTGGCGAACGTATGCGGCTTGCTGTCGAAAACGCCCAAAACGGCAGGGCGACGATATTCGGATACTACGTCAATGACCCGGAGCGGTTCGGAATAGTCGAATTCGACGAAGACGGCAGAGTGCTTTCCGTCGAGGAAAAGCCGCAGAAGCCCAAGTCGAATTATTGCATAACGGGGCTTTATTTCTATGACGGCAGGGTTGTGGAAATGGCGAAGAACGTTAAACCGTCGGCACGCGGCGAGCTTGAGATAACGACGCTCAACGATATGTATCTCAAGCGCGGTGAGCTCGACGCTCAGGTACTCGGACGCGGCTTTGCGTGGCTCGATACGGGTACGGTTGAGGCGCTCGTCGATGCGGCGGAGTTTGTGAGAATGGTCGAGGTGCGTCAGGGAATAAAGATTTCGGCGCCCGAGGAGCTTGCTTTCAGAAACGGCTGGATAACGAAGGACGAGCTTTTGGCCTCCGCGAAAAAATACGGCAAGTCGCCGTACGGTAAGCACCTTGAGAACGTGGCTTCGGGGAGGATAAGATGATAAACGTGATAAAAACTGCGCTTGACGGCGTGCTCGTAATCGAACCCGCAGTCCACGGCGACCACAGGGGCTATTTCATGGAGACATATTCGCGCGCTGATTTTGAAGCGGCGGGCATAACGAACGATTTTGTTCAGGACAACGAGAGCATGACCATGAAAAAGGGCACAATACGCGGCATACATTTCCAGCTTGACCCGATGGCGCAGGCAAAGACGGTGCGTGTTGTCAGCGGCACCCTTCGTGACATTGCGGTCGACCTCAGAAAGGGTTCGCCGACATACAAAAAATGGATAGCTGTGGAGCTTTCGGCGGATAACAAGCGTATGCTCTATTTGCCGCGCGGATTCGGGCACGGCTTTGAGACGCTGAGCGACAACGTAATATTCTGCTACAAGGTCGACAACCCGTACAGCCGCGAAAACGACCGTTCGGTGTGTTGGCACGACGAATCAATCGGGGTGGAATGGCTTACGAAAGAGCCGATATTGTCTGATAAGGACAAGAATGCGCCGCCTCTGAAGGACAGTGACTGCAACTTTATTTTCAGGGGGTAAGCATGGTAATACTCGTTACGGGCGGAGCCGGTTTTATAGGCTCAAACTTCATATATTATGAGCTTGATAAATACGCGGAGGACAGAATAGTCTGCATAGATGCTCTCACATATGCCGGCAATCTCGAGACGCTTGAAGAAGCGCTCAAAAACGAGCGTTTCGTGTTTTACAGGGGAGATATTGCCGACGGGGAGTTTGTAAACGGAGTGTTTGCAAAGGAACATCCTGACATAGTGGTCAACTTCGCCGCCGAATCGCATGTGGACAGGTCCATAGAAGCGCCCGACATATTTTTGCGTACGAACGTCATAGGCACCATGACGCTGCTTGAGGCGTGCAGAAATTACGGCATTCAGCGCTTTCATCAGGTGGGCACGGACGAGGTGTACGGCGACCTTCCGCTCGACAGGACGGATCTTTTCTTTACGGAGGAGACTCCGATACACACGTCGAGCCCATATTCGGCGTCGAAGGCGGCGGCGGATCTTCTGGCGCTTGCATATCACCGCACATACGGACTGCCGGTCACGATATCGCGCTGCTCGAATAATTACGGCCCGTACCACTTCCCCGAGAAGCTTATACCGCTCATGATTTCCCGCGCGCTTGCCGATGAAAGCCTGCCTGTGTACGGCAGCGGCGAAAATGTACGCGATTGGCTGTATGTTAAGGACCACTGCTCCGCGATTGACCTTGTCGTGCGCAAGGGGAGAAACGGCGAGGTATACAACATAGGCGGCCATAACGAGCGCACGAACCTCCAGGTTGTAAAGACGATACTGAAGGAGCTTGGTAAGCCAGAAACGCTTATAACATATGTTAAGGACAGACCCGGCCACGATATGCGCTACGCGATAGATCCGACAAAGATACGGAGCGAGCTCGGCTGGCAGCCCGAAACATCGTTTGACGATGGCATAAAGCAGACGATACGCTGGTATCTCGACAACAGAACGTGGTGGGAGCATATACTGGCGGGCGATTATCGCAATTACTACGAGAGAATGTATGGAGACAGATGATGCGGGTTCTTGTTACGGGTGTGAAAGGAGAGCTTGGCTCGGACATTGCGGCAGAGCTTAAACTGCGCGCGGAGGAATGCATAGGCGCCGATATAGCTGATTTTGATATTACCGACCGCGGCGCGACTGTAGGAACGATAAAGAAATACATGCCTGATTGCGTTATACACTGCGCAGCGTTCACGGACGTGAATGGCGCGGAGGAGAAGCGCGGACTTTGCGAACGCATAAATGTGCTCGGCACGGAAAACGTCGCGCTTGCGTGCAATGAGGCGGACGCGAAGCTTATCTATATCAGCACCGACTATGTGTTCAACGGAGAAGGTATGCGGCCTTACGAGCCGAATGACGAGCGCGACCCGATAAACTTTTATGGAATGACGAAATCGCTCGGCGAGGACAAGGTACGCTCGATATGCCCGAAGCACTTCATAGTGCGGACATCATGGGTTTTCGGCAAAAACGGAAACAATTTCGTTAAAACGATGCTGCGCCTCGGCGAGCAGATGGAGGGGCTGACGGTCGTCGATGACCAGATAGGATCGCCGACGTATACGCCCGATTTGGCGCGGCTGCTTTGCGATATGGCGGCAACGGAGCGATATGGAACATATCACGCGACGAACGAGGGCTTTTGCAGCTGGTATGACTTCGCAAAAAAGATAATGGAGCTCAGCGGAATCGGATGTAATATCAAGCCGATAGCTTCCAAGGACTATCCGAGTCCCGCAAAACGCCCCCAAAACTCGCGATTATCGAAGGAAAAGCTCGTACAAAACGGCTTTTATAAGCTGCCGCCGTGGGAAGATGCGCTTAAGAGGTTTATAAAGGCCCTGCGATGAAGAAACGATGTGCGGAAAAGAGCGTGATAAGCCCGAAAAGGCTTGGACTCTGCACGATAGCGGCGGCGCTTCTTACGCTTGTTCTTGTATATATATGCGTCGATATTTACCGCTCGAACTTCGTCCTCAAGATAACAGAGTACGACATAGATACGGGCAAGGGCTACGACGGCATACGCGTCGTGTTCATAAGCGATGTGCATTCACGCCAAAATTCGCTTTCGCAAGACCCCGTTGAGGCAGCAGCGGAACAAAAGCCCGACATAATCGCACTCGGCGGCGACATGGTGACGGAAACGGCGAGCGAAGAGGACGTTGAGCGGATGCTTGAATTTGTCAGGCGTCTTACGGAGATTGCGCCTGTTTATTATGCCGCGGGAAACCATGAGATTAAGTATTTTGAAAACACAGGCGACGATATACTTGAACGCGTCAAGTCTGCGGGCGCGCACACCATTGAGACGGAATACTATGATATTTCGGTGCGTGGGCAGGCTGTGCGCATAGGCGGAAGCTATAAGCACACGTTTATACAGAAGATGACGTATGAGCGTTGGATAAACAGCAATACATATAAATTTTTAAGCGACTACACGAATACGGACGGGCTGAAGCTTTATGTATGCCATAGACCGGGCAGCATAACGTTCAAATCGTCATATGATAATTGGGATATAGATGTTGCAATGAGCGGCCACTGCCACGGTGGTCTTATACGCGTGCCGTTTGTGGGCAGCCTGTACCTGCCCGAGTATGGATGGTTTCCGGAGCACGACTGCGGCTGCTACAAGCTCAATGACGAGACGACGCTTGTTGTGACGTCGGGATTCGGGTGGCATGAGACGTTTCTGCGCTTCAACAATCCTCCCGAAATATGCGTGATGAATATAACGTGATAACTGCGCAATTTCAAGCAAAAACACAAATATAAATCGCATTACGGTAAATCGATTAACCAAACGGAAACACCTCGAAACGACTCGAAAAGCGCCGCAAGAGGTGTTGCTCAACGATGCCGTATGAAGGCGCTTTATTTCGCGGCGAACGGCATGATAATTTCACAATTTATGTGTTGACACAAAAATATGTTGCACATATAATGTTAAACGGTTAATTATTAAACGTAAAACAAAACGAGGGGGTGGGCGAATGAATCAGCAGGAAAAGAAACTTATACGGCGCATGGATAAGCTGTCGCTTTTAAAGCGCGTCCTGTTCAGAAGCTCTTTAAGAAATATAGGGCTTCATTACAAGCAGGTGCCGATACTTGAATACCTTATTCGAAACGGGGGCTGTACGCAGACTGAGCTTGCGGATGCGCTCGGCGTTACGCCGGCTTCGGTGGCGACGAGCACAAAGCGTATGCAGAACGCCGGACTGCTTACAAAGACGGTGAACAGCGAGAATATGCGCTGCAACAGACTGGAGATTACAGAAACCGGCGAGGAGCTTTGCAGACTCGGCAGGAGAAAATTCGACGAGCTGCACGAGCGTATGCTCGAAGGATTTACGGGCGAAGAGATTGATGTTCTTACGTCTTTTTTCAACAGAATGATAAGCAACATATCGTGCGGCCATGAATCTATGCGTATACATGATCTTATCGCCATGGAAAATGAGCTTGAAAAGGAGTTGATAAGCGATGATAAAAAAGCTTTGGAGATACACAAAGGGGTATAGGGTACGCGCGGCGCTCGCAACGCTTTTTGTGATGGCCGAGGTCGTACTCGAGGTATATATACCATATGTAATGAAGGATATAATCAATGTCGGCATAAAGGGAAACGCCGGCGTTGCATACATATTGGGCAAGGGCGCGCTTATGCTCGGCTTGGCGCTGACGTCGCTAGCGTGCGGCGCGCTCTGCGCGAGATGTGCCGTTGTGTCAAGCACGGGATTTGCGAAGAATCTCAGGCAGGGGCTTTTCTTCAAGGTACAGGATTTTTCGTTCGCAAACACAGATAAGTTTTCTACGGCGTCTCTCATAACGCGCCTTACGACGGACGTGACGAACGTGCAGCAGGCGTATATGATGGGCATAAGGACGCTTGTACGCGCCCCCATGATGCTCATATGCGCCACGTTTATGGCGGTAAAGGTCGGTCCGCAGCTTAGCGGCGTATTCGCATTTGCCATACCGATTCTCGGCATAACCATAGGTGTGCTTGGCGCGGCAGCATTCCCGAAATTTCAGCGTATGCTTAAAAAATACGACGGCATGAATGCGCGCGTTCAGGAAAATCTCACGGCGATAAGGACGGTTAAGGCGTTTGTGCGCTCCGACTACGAGTCGGAGAGATTCTGCGGGGCGTCGTCAGACGTGAGAAGGGCGCAGGTGGCGGCCGAGAGGCTTATCGTTCTTAATGGTCCGATAGCGCAGCTCGTGCTTTACTCCTGTATGATTGCCACATGCTGGATAGGCGGCGGCGCAATTATCGCGGGCACGATGCAGGAAGGCGACCTGATGAGCTTTATAAGCTATATCGCTCAGGTGCTCAGCTCGATAATGATGATAATGATGATATTCATTAATCTTGTTTTATCGAAGGCCTCTGCGACGCGCATAACAGAGGTGCTCGACGAGAAGATAGACATAACCGACGAGAAGGCGAACAAGGAGCTCAAGGTGAGCGAAGGCTCGATAGAGTTTGAAAACGTGTCGTTCAGCTATTCAAGGGATCCGAACAACCTTACGCTTAAAAACATAAACCTTTCCATAAAGCCGGGTGAAACGGTCGGCATAATCGGAGGAACGGGCTCCGCAAAGACTTCGCTCGTGCAGCTCATACCGCGTCTCTACGATGTGTACGGAGGGCGCGTGCTTGTCGGCGGCCACGATGTAAGGGAATATACGCTCGACAACCTGCGCGATTCGGTGGCGATGGTGCTGCAAAAGAATGTGCTTTTTTCGGGCAGCATCATGGACAACCTTAAATGGGGCGATGCTGACGCGAGCGACGAGGAGATAAAGCGCATGTGTGAGGCGGCGCAGGCCGACGGGTTCATAACGAGCTTTCCAAACGGGTATGATACGCAGCTCGGCCAGGGCGGCGTAAACATATCGGGCGGCCAGAAGCAGCGCCTGTGCATAGCGCGCGCGCTCATAAAAAAGCCCAAGGTAATAATTCTCGACGACAGCACGAGTGCAGTCGACACGGCGACAGACGCCAAAATACGCGATGCTCTTAGGAATAGACTTAAGGGAACGACAACTATAATAATCGCCCAGAGAATAGCCTCTGTCATGGACGCGGATAAGATAGTCGTGCTTGAAAACGGACGAATAGACGCTGTCGGAACGCATGAGGAGCTTATCGAAACGAACGAGGTATACCGTGAGGTCTATACGTCACAGCAGAAGGGGGATGAGTAATATGGCAAAGAACGAAACGGCACGCGAGATAGGCAGGGGCGGCAGCAAGTTCAGGCGCCCGAAGAATGCCGGCGCAGCTATAGCAAGGGTATTCAAATATGTCAGCGAATACAAGGTGCGGATGGTGCTCGTCATTATCGGCATAATCGTCAGCGCTGCGGCAAACATTGCGGGAACATACCTCCTTACGCCGATAATCAACAATTATATAATACCTCTTATAGGGAAGCAAAATCCTGACCTTTCGGGGCTTGTACGCATACTCGTTCTGATGGGCGGCATATATCTTGTGGGCGTAATATGCATGTATATGTATCAGCGCATCATGGTGACGGTATCCACGGGTACGCTCCTGCGGCTCAGGGAGGACATGTTTAAGCATATGCAAAAGCTGCCGCTCAAGTATTTCGACGCGCACACGCACGGCGAGATAATGAGCCGCTACACGAACGACATTGACGCCATGCGCGAGATGCTGAGCCAGGGTGTTCCGCAGCTCATTAATTCGGTAATACGCATTACAGGCGTGTTCATTATGATGATAGTGCTCAGTCCGCTTCTTACGCTGCTTGCGCTTGCGATGCTCGGGATAATATTTCTTGTGGTAAAGCTGCTTATGAAGAAAAGCTCGGTGTTTTACAAGCGCCGTCAGGAGATGCTCGGAGAAGCGAACGGCTATATTGAAGAAATGATAGAGGGGCAGAAGGTGGTCAAGGTATTCTGCCATGAGGACGCGGTTAAAGAGCGGTTCGATAATATAAACTCACGCCTTTGCGCGGCGATGGCATCGGCCGACACATGGGCGAGCATACTTATGCCCATAATGAACAATCTCGGCCATTTTCACTATGCGGCGACGGCTGTCGTGGGCGGAGTGATGCTGACGGCGGCAAATCCCGCGATATCGATAGGTTCGCTTGCATCGTTCCTTCAGTACACACGCAATTTTTCGATGCCCATAACGCAGCTTTCGCAGCAGTTCAACAGCGCCATGAGCGCGCTTGCGGGAGCGGAGCGCATATTCGAGCTGATAGATGCGGAGTGCGAAGTTGATGAGGGCAGCGTGACGCTTACGAACGTAAGGCGCGGCGATAACGGCGAGCTCGTTGAGACGGCAGAGCGCACGGGCCTTTGGGCATGGAATATGCAAGAGGGCGGTAATGTGCGCCTTAAAGAGCTGAAAGGCGATGTACGCCTTGAGAATGTCACGTTCAGCTATGATGGCGAAAAAAAGGTGCTTAAGAATGTTTCTCTATATGCCCGTCCGGGCCAGAAGATAGCGCTTGTAGGCTCTACAGGCGCGGGCAAGACGACTGTAACGAACCTGCTGAACCGTTTCTACGATGTCCAGGAGGGCGAAATAGCGTATGACGGAATACCCGTGAAGCAGATAAAAAAGGCGGATCTGCGCCGTTCGCTTGCGATGGTGCTCCAGGACACGCACCTTTTTACCGGTACTGTAATGGAAAACATACGCTATGGGCGGCTTGACGCGACGGATGAGGAGGTCATAGCGGCGGCGAAGCTTGCGAACGCAGACTTCTTTATTACGCACCTGCCGCAGGGCTACAATACGCTCCTCACATCTGACGGCGCGAACCTGAGCCAAGGCCAGCGTCAGCTTCTGGCGATAGCGCGGGCGGCCGTGGCGGACCCGCCGGTGCTTATACTCGACGAGGCGACGAGCTCGATAGATACGCGCACCGAGGCGCTGATTGAGAAAGGCATGGACGGCCTCATGGCGGGGAGAACGGTATTTGTGATAGCTCACAGACTTTCGACAGTGCGTAACGCGAACGCCATAATGGTGCTTGAGAACGGAGAAATAATAGAGCGCGGCGACCATGACGAGCTGCTAAGGCATCGCGGAAAATACTATCAGCTTTATATGGGAATGTTCGAGCTGAGCTGATAATGCAAACAACCCGGCCGACGTTCGCCGCTTTTGCGGCGCGCGCCGGCTTTTGCCGTTTATATGGAAAGACAAAAATATATTATAATCTCTGCGGATGACGAGGCGACGCCTACGGGGATGCCGAACGGCGCATAAATACCGCGCTTCTTGGCCGACGAGCAAGGCATCTCAGCTGCGGCGGCACACAAAAGGGTATGAAAACGAGAACAAACAGTGATATAATACACTCAAGATTTACGAAAACCCGATTCCGAGCTTTGGGGGCGGGGCGGAGGCATTATGAATAATCAAGGTACGGCAAAGGACATGACCGTCGGCACGCCGTGGAAGCTTATAGCTTCTTTTGCGTTGCCCGTATTCCTGAGCCAGCTGTTTCAGCAGTTTTACAATACTGTCGACTCGCTCGTCGTAGGGCGCGTCCACGGAACCGAGGCGCTCGCGGCGGTAAGCTCGTCGGGCACGCTGATATTCCTTATGATAAGCTTTTTTGTCGGCACGTCCATGGGCGCGGGAATAGTCATATCGAAATATTACGGCGCAAGGGATTATGAACGCGTGTCTCGCGCAGTACACACGAATATATGCCTTGGTATAATATGCGGCGTTATTCTTACGATAGTTGGAGTTGTGCTGACGCCGACGTTTCTGAGATGGATGGGAACCGATCCGGATGTGATGCCTGACGCAACGGCATATTTTCGCTATTATTTTGCAGGCGCCATAGCGATAGTGCTGTACAACAACTGTAAGGGCGTAATGAACGCCTTGGGCGACAGCCGTCGGCCGCTTTATTACCTCATAATCTCGTCAGTGACAAATGTATTGCTGGACCTGCTGTTTATTGCGGTGTTCCGCTGGGGAGTTTGGGCGGCCGCGTTTGCGACAACGCTGTCCCAGGCGCTTAGCGCTGTGCTCTGTATAATCCATTTATCAAAGAAGGGCACGCTTTACCAGCTTCAGTTGAGCAAGCTGCGCATAGATAAGGAAAGCCTCGGCGAAATAGTGCGATACGGGCTGCCCGCAGGCGTGCAGAACTCGGTCATAGGCTTTGCAAATGTCATCGTGCAGACGAACATCAACTCTTTTACGAAGATTGCGACGGCTGCTTACGGCACATACGCAAAGATAGAAGGCTTTGCGTTCCTTCCTATAACGAGCTTTACTATGGCTTTGACTACATTCACGGGGCAGAATCTTGGCGCGGGGCTTTACGACCGCGCAAAGAAGGGCTCACGCTTTGGCATAATATCAGCAGTCGTGCTTGCGGAGGCCATAGGGTTTGTGATATGGCTTGCGGCGCCGTTCCTTATCGGCCTGTTTTCCGATGATCCTGCTGTAATCGAGCTTGGAACGAAGCAGGCACGCATTGAGTCGCTGTTTTTCTGTCTGCTTGCGTTTTCTCATGCCGTTGCCGCAGTGTGCCGCGGCGCGGGCAAGGTGTTTGTGCCCATGTCGGTAATGCTTGCGATATGGTGTGTGCTGCGGATAACGTATATAACAATAATGATGCATTATGTACACGAGATACAGTATATTTACTGGGCGTATCCGATAACATGGGGCATCAGCTCGATAATATATCTTTTCTATTATCTGTTCGCTGACTGGATTCACGGCTTTGACAGGCACGGAACGGGCGTGTCGGCCGGCGAATCGAAGCAGTAGATAAAAAAGGCTTGGGCAGAAGTGTTTCGAACTGCTCAAGCCCTTTTCGGTTTATTGTGTTAATTCTTGTCGTTCTGAGTGCCGTAGAGAACCTTTTTGGCCTCATTTATGCGGTGACTGAAAATCAAAGTCATAATGATATCGCATGCGCCGTTGATTATGAGCGACCATCCCGCAAACACAATAATCATGTCAAACGTGCCGAACATTACTATGCAGCCAAGCACCACCATGAGCAGCGAGGTGAGCAGCATCACCGGCCAACCCGTTATACGCGAACGGGCGCATATTATGCTGTCGGCAAACGACGTGCCTGCGTCGATGATAATGAATATTCCGACTATAAACGTCAGAATCCCCTGTACGGCCAAAGGATAAATAAGGCAGAAAATACCGGATATCAGCATTGCGACTCCTAAAGCGAGCGAGTATCCGCCGAGCATACGGCCATAGCAGAAAAAAACTATAGCCGCGATTATGCCTGCCGCGATGAGCATTATGCCGCATACTGTGCACAGTATATCCGCAGAGGTTTTGGGTGTGATGATAAAGACAATTCCAACAATGATGCCGAGAACAGCCGTGACTATGCTGTCCCATTTAAGTCTCTTTAGAATGTTGTTCATAAATATATAAGCTCCTTTCTTAAATGTATTTTATTTTGCGGACGGTGCGTTGTCAAGACGTGCGGAAAGCATAAGGAAGCCAAATATTTATACAGATAGAGCGTTTTGTGGGGCATTGCACGATTACGGGCCTGCGTATGAGGTAAAGCTCCAAAAACGCCGTATACGACGGCCTCAATTTGGCAATAATACGCCGTGAGGTGATAAAAGATGAAGTGCTCAAAAAATAATGATAATATGGGTCGACATGGGTTCGGCGACAAGATGATGGCGTTTCTGCGCTCGAAAGGGGTATATGTAGTGCTGTTTGTTTGCTTGGCCGCCGTGGGCGCGGCTGCGGCGCTCATATTCGCTTCACCCGCAGAGAGCGGCGGGTCAAAAGCAGGCCCGACTCCGCCGCTGGAACCTGCTTCACTGAGCGGCGACGAAAGAATCGATGGTATATTCGGGAAACAGACGCCGGCGCCAACGCTTCAACCGTCTGCGACGCTCACGCCCGATTTTACCCCCGCATCATCGGATGCGCCTGCAACGCCGCGCGTGTCGGCCGAGAAGGTTTCCGCGCCCGTGTCCGGCGGCATAATATGGGAGTTTGCAGTCGACGAGCTCATATATTCGCGTACGTTGGAACACTGGACTACGCACAGCGGCGTTGATATTGAATCGCCGCTCGGAACAGAAGTTCATGCCGTTATGAGCGGCACGGTCGAGGATGTGTATAAGGATGACCGAATCGGCGTCACGGTTGTGATATCGCACTCAAACGGTGTATCGACGCTGTATGCGAGCCTGAAGGAAGAGCCTCCCGTCAAAAAAGGCGACAAGGTCAATAAGGGCGACGTTATAGGATATGTGGGTAAAACAGCCGTTTCGGAGTGCGCCGACAGAAGCCATCTCCATTTTGAATATATAAAGGACGGTAAGACGCTGAACCCGCGCGAATATGTTCTGTTCGACAAATGATGGGGAAGCGGCGCAAAGTGCAAGCATTCCGCCAAAAGGCGTTTGCCGTATACGCGCGCCTTTTTCACCGCTTTTTTTGCAATGAATGACGAATATCGCTATTGCCACGATGCGCGCAATACGATACAATGCAATCAAAGAGGGCATTGATATGCCTGAAATTAAGCTAAGGAGGCAAAAAGCCATGGAAGAGAACGAAAGAGATTTTGTTACGTTTACCGACGAGGAGGGCAACGAGTTCGAGCTTGACGTTATAGATTATTTTGATTATCAGGACGAAGAATACGCTCTGCTTATTGATTTATCGGAAAACGCCGACTGCGATGACGGCTGTGAGCAGGAGGTCTATATCATGAAGGTCGTCGTGAACGGCGACACCGAAGAATTTGTTCCCGCAGATGACGACAAGATGGACGCGCTCGTGGAGATAGCCGAAGCGCGCTTTGCCGCAGGCTGCGACTGCGACGACGATGATTGCGGCTGCGGTTGCGGCCACGGACACGAGCATCACGGCTGCGATTGCGGCTGCGATAACGAATAATTGACGGGTCAGGAATATCGAAAAAGTAGCAAACTGCCACTTTTTCGATTTTTTCTCGTGTTTTGCCTCTCGCATCCGCTCCCGGGCGGCAAAATACGCAAAGTACGAAAATCTCCGGGTTTTCATCCGTTTTGACGCACATGTCGTCAAAGCCGGAATTAACTTAAGGGG